>Ga0209930_1001117_pt1 | contig 46958 bp, 63 predicted proteins | sample ThiBiot_500_biof_2_FD_183948 | JGI IMG/M metagenome (GOLD analysis project Ga0209930, IMG submission 183948) | Wastewater bioreactor microbial communities from Cape Town, South Africa - Thiocy_cont_500_biof (SPAdes) | ecosystem: Engineered > Bioreactor > Thiocyanate-remediating >...
TTGTCACACAATGAAATGAATGAGCATTCTCCTCTCATTGTCCTTTATTTTAATCACTAGTCTGCCAACTGATCATCATCTTTATTCATTTCAATCAATATCTAAATATATTCATCTTGAACTGTACGAGTCTCTGTAATTTCGCCAAATGTGAATTTCGCCAACTGTATATTCGCCATTGGCGAAATTCCCCACGAAATTCGCCAATTGGCGAAGTACTAGTATGACTTTCGCCAAAAAAAAAAAAATTTCTAATTCCTTTATTCGCCAATTGGCGAAATTCCTCATGAAATTCGCCAAATTGGCGAATTACTGATATGACATTCGCCAATAAATAGTATACGCTTATGATCATGTCTATGAACAAGAATCAATGAGATTACGATATCATTTCAATTGTATTGTTTCAGTTTTATTTCAAAGAAAGAAAAAGTGAGTCATATTAATTGTTTCTCTAATTAGTCTGTAGATTCAATAATGTTCATTCTCATTTTCATTCTCGACTAATTGTTCATGTTCATATGCTTGATTAAGATTGGTTGTATTTTCTCCAACAGCTTTACCAACCATTGACGAAGCAGATTTCAAATATTCTTTTAATCCAATAGATTTAGAATTGAACAAGTTTTCAAGATGTAATAAGTGCTTTTGCTTCGTAATTGCCACTCGTTTAGATTGCATGCCAGAATAAACCATTGTACTTGCAGTCAGACCACTTCCTCCGCCTAAGTGTGTAATACGATGCGATACTAGTGCTTCTTCATCCTTCAGGAAGTGTAAAAACTCCCATATCGATGGGTGCAATCCGAAGCGTGATAACAAACGGAAGTTGTATCCTAAAGGAAAAGGATTGGATGATTTAAGAGGACACAAGCAGAATGCATACCTTCTAAGGAATTATTCGTTTTCATATCATTATTCCCATGGTGCCACAAATCAAAAGAAGTCCGGTTCATGTATTCTTGTTCGAAATATCGAATAAATTTATGATATTTTTTATCATTCGATGGCATGGTATCTTTTAATAATTGCACCCCATCAGTAATCAACTCTTTCGAAATCAATGGGAGCGCCATAAATTGTTTGAACCATGAATTTACAACGGGATCTGTCTCATAAAAACTTATGAGTCCGAGTTTCTGAATTTTTCTCCAGAGCGATTGCACAAAATGGTACCAACAGCATTTAACGTCGACGTTGGGAAACTAAATAAAAGAAATTCAGAAGATGAACTTCTACTATTCTCAAGGTTGTATAGACAGGAGAGAGAGAGAGAGAGACAGAGAGAGAGAAAGAGCACATGTTCAATCGTCGGAGTGCAGTGCTACATGAAGCCAAAGAATTCAGTTATACTTACAGCTTCATTGAAAGAGTTGGTTACTGCTCGCTCAAAGTCCATCATGCATTTTTGCACCTTCCATTCCATTTGCATACGTTTGGCAATCTTTTGCAATTTCTTCAATATGGTATCGTATACTGGTTGAGTTCGACAAGATGTTAAACACCAAACCAAGGGAATACCTAAACGATAAAAGAAACATAGCAGATCAGATAGATAGCTTGGGTAAGCGGAGTAGTAAAGACTTTCCCAATGAATAATACTTACTTTCTCCATGAAATCGACCCATTAAAACGTAAACCTGCTGAAAAAGCAAAGGTCTAGTCTTGAAAGTCCCATCACACAGGATTACATCAGAGTTAAACAGAGCAGAAAGCAGCTTTGGTGTACTGAACATCAATAATCGCCCTTCCAATCGTTCTTTATTTCCATCATAAATTATAAAATCTTCGCCACGATTATTTTGACTGTAAAAGATGGGTATCGCGAAGTCTTGATTCTTTGGATGCGCCGGATAGCGACGCGCTCTTTTCTTATAGAATGTATTTGCTAAAAGAAGACAACAGTTGAAAACAAGTAATCAAAACTAATCAACAATTACCCGTTGCTTTCGGCAAACGGAGATTTAACTGTTCTTCATCCGTCAAATTCGCCTCAGCGTATACACGTTCAACAACTTTTAAAACTGCTGTTGGCTCGACGGCAATCTTCTCGTTGATCTTTTGGGTCAACATTTTTTGTTTCATTGCAAATCGATCGGGAGGGTGATTATGATTCACATTGTTAGTGTCGATGAATAAACGTGTATGTAAATCTAAATGAATGACAGCACCGCATTTGGTGTCACGTCGTTGACATCTCAAATTCAGGACATTTTTCTTCTGTGATTCAGACATGTAAATGTAACTGAAACTGCCCATAATTAGACAATCGCTGCCTTTATTGGTCTTTGTCCAGTGTAAATCGTTCTTCTCGATCGGCCACGAATCAAGTGACTGGTGTACAGCGGCGCTTGATGAAATGGCACCAGCATTGATGTTGTCTAATGGCAAAATGTCTTGATCATTCGCTTCATTATTCAATGCTTCAATTAATGTCTGCTGTTGTAGATGTAAATTTGTGTCGAAATTTTCCTCTTCGGAATCACTCGAATCAAATAGAACAAGAGATGAGCCGAGCTGTTTATCTTCGTTGACATTCTCGTCGGACGTATGATCGGCTGCTTCCATTGAGAGAACAATGGATAGATTTGACAAATGAGAAGATGATCTTCGTAATGATCGATTCATACATTTCTCGACAATGTTGCTCTTGTTCAGAGCGTCTAATGATGTTGGAGTCGATGATATAGATTTCGATTGAATATCTCGAGAAGCGGATGCTGGTTGTGCACTGGAGGAAGTAGCGGCAGCAGTATCACCTGCTATAGTTGCTCTATCTTCATAATCCTTGTCGTCTTTTCTTTTTCTTTTTCGTTTACTCAATTGTGTCGTTAATGAAGATAGTTGGTTTGATTTTTCTGACTCAATAGCTGCTGGGTTATCTTGAAGCGAACGATATTTGGATCGCGTTTGAACCATCCCGACAATTTTGAATATGTTTACTGAAATGTTAGGTGATAAACAAACAGAAATACAGATGGACATAAGAAGAAAGAGAACTTTCTCTCTTTAATTGCATTGTCACCAATCAAATATAGACAAATGTTATATGTATATGATACAGTAAGTGATTAGACATAGAGGGCGTCATGCTCTGGTTCGATCATACATAATCACACTTAAATATAATCTCATTTTGAACGTACGAGCGCATATGAGAGATTTATTAATTATTTGATAATACACAAATATAACTTAACTAATTCAATTGAGCCCCAAAAGTTTATTTATTAACGTTGGCGAAATTCGTGAGGAAATTCGCCAAATTGGCGAACTACTGGTATGATATTCGCCAATAAATAGAATATTTCATATTCCTTTTTTCGCCAATTGGCGAAATTCGTGAGGAATATCGCCAATTGGCGATTTACTACTTGATATACGCCAATTGGCGAAAGTTCTAATTGGCGAAATAAGGAATTGGCGACAAGATTATACCCCAACTGTACACATTTAATCATAGGATAGATTGAATATTGATGATTATGATTGACAACGCGTGACCTTAAAACGTACGCACACACGCTTAACGTCAAAAACAATGAATCGACACTAAATAGCTGTTTTCTATTTCCCAAATGAACAATCAATAAAATGAAGCCAGTAGCACATGTATGAACACTAACAATGAGAGTAAATAATGACAGATCTTTCAATATGACATATTGATCAAGGACAAATTTAGAAAATAAAAAAGAAGAAGAAGAAGAAGAAAAATTGAAGAGTACTTTTGTTTTGAGTTTAATAATAAAAAGTAAAAGAGAAGAAAATCAATTTTCATGGACATACTTGTTCATGCTATTGCCGTCGACAATCAATTCAAATGAGAGAAATACCTTCCGGGCAAAATCGATCAGAAAAAATGCACATTTTTCTTACGCTTAAATGTTTCACTATTCTTTCTCGTATTAAAAAAAAACAAGAACAACAAAACAATACAAAAATACAAATCGATTTCAATGCCACCGATCTATTTATCATATTCGACTCAAACTGGTTTCATTGAACGATATTTCGTTGTCAAATTATATGAACAATTAATTGCACACGGTCTAGATGAAAGTGTCATTTGGTTTGATCATCATCAAGGCATACATGCTGATAAAGTAAATATCATTTTGTTGTTTTATTATCTTTTTTGATTATATTTTGATGTTGTTAAGTCGGCTAGTTGGTATGCTGATCGGCTTGAGGCAATTGATTTATCTGTTGGTTGTCTTTTGATATTATCGAGTTCTTGTCAACATCAACGTTTGATGACAATCGAAATAAAAGCGATTTTAGATAGAAAACTACTATCGGGCTCATCATCCGTCTATGGTTTATACGTTATTTTGCTTGATGAATGTCATGAATTTGCATATTTACGTTCACGAGCTGATTTTTTCTATGTTTTCGATAAAAATGAATCGGATTTAGGTGTTAATGAACGTATTTCAATTATTATAAATCCTCTATTAACAAAATTCTTAGTTTATAATCAAATGAATTCAACGAAAAAGAATTCAACAATTAATGAACAACAAAAACAAGACGAAGAATTTAAACCGATTTGTTATTGGTCACCAAAAGAAATTCAAGCATATTTAACTCGTATAGGTGTCAATGATTCGAGCCGAGAAATATTCGATCAGAAACAAATCGATGGTTATTTACTATTAGCATGTACGGAAAATGAATTGAAAAATTATTTTCTCATGACAAATCGTAAAATTCGGCAAACTTTGATTGAAAATGTCATACGTATGTTGTTATTCGAGTAGTTGAGATGATGAATTTGTTGTTCTCTAGGAACGATTCATAGTGAACGGCAAAGTCCTATTCAATGGCATTATCAAGCGAAAAAGATCAAAGGCAAAATGGATCATGTTTACATCATTCACGATCCTGAGGATACATTAATTGCGGTGCAAATTGCAAATTTTTTAAAAAATCATAAATTTCGAGTAGAAACAAAAAAACATTCAAACAAAATGAAAAACATTTTTTTGATTTTCCCTTAGGTATTCACACATAATCCTCATTTCGGTCGAAGTAAAGAAGAATTTTTAACTTTGAATGGGCCGATTTTAGCTCGAACGAAAGATGTCATCTATTTGCTAACAGGCAAATCATCTCGTTCGACATTTACATTTCACGAATTATCTCTTGCTGAATGGTTTGAAAAACCGATTGTAACTGTTTATATTGAAAATGTTTGGCCAAATATGCGATCATCAATTCGAGCTCTACTCGGTAAATAAAAATAATAAACACATATCTTCGTTTTGTTGACGAGTTTAGTTTATTTTCAATTAGCTGATTATCCATCTGTTGATTTTATTCATCAATCAATGAATGAAAGTTTAGCAATTTTACATACATATCTTCGTCCACAGACGCTCTCATCGAATGAATCAAACGAATACGTTCAAAAATTAAAACAAACAGTTCGACCTTTAGCTAATATTGCGGCATTTAGTAGCAGTTTCAAAGCAAAACCTACAGTTCAAAATGATCAAAGTATAAGCCGAAATTTTGATGTACTTATGTGTTTTTTTTTGTTAGATACTTCGGATAATCCACGTTTTGTTTATTTGAGCTATTCGAAAACTCATGAGAAATGGAATGTTAATCACGCGATTGAACGGCTAATATTCGTACTTAATTCACAACATTTTTATACTGGCATTCAAATATCAAATGAGACGAAAAACTCGACCAGTCGAGAAAATGATTCGTAAGAAATTATGTGTAGATTTAAAGAGAAAAAAATAGATTTTGTTTTTCGAGATTTCATTTGCCAAAAATTCAATCGAAAGGATCTTCAATTGGCACGAGTAATTCTTATCTCGACGGTTTGAATTCTAGTTTCATAAGTTCAAATGAAATTCGCCGTGATATCGGTCCCGGTGACATTCGTCATTGTCGAGTTATGATCGTTTGTTTAACACCGAAATATTTTCGTAATGAACAATGTTTAAACGAATTACGTCTCTGTGAAATCTATCAAAAGCCAATTCTTGTTTGTCTTTTACGACATATGAATTCGTACAGTTCAAATCAAATTCTAAACAATAATTTAAATCTCGATGAACAAATTAATACGATGATTTCATCGAAAATTCCAATGACAACATTGAATTTTCTTCGAAAAAATATTCGTTCATCGTGCGTTGATCTATCGACAAATGAATTATTCTCTCGAAATGCACCGATTTTATTGAGGAAATTAGAAACATTCCTAGGCAAATATAAAAATTCCATGCAAGACTCATCGACGAATTCATTCAATCCGAATAATTTCAGTCAGACAAGCGAAGTTTTCTAGACGATAGATGCCACTCGATTTAGCTCTATCGAAGGAAGAAAAAAAAAACTAATTAATCGAATGTTATTTTTCTAATTTAATAAAAAAAAATCGTTTATCTTTTTCTTCGAAATAAAAATTATTCTTTTATACGGAAGTGTTTTTTTTGTCTTCTTCAAAAATAAAAAGTTTAATATGAAATCCTCATGGCTAAAATAGACCAATGACGTTTTTTTAAAATGCCACGCTTTAATCAATTCTTTCGATATACGTAACGACACTTGTTTATAAACGTGGAAAAGACATTAATGGGAGATATTTCCGAAAATCTCTAGCTTTTCAATTCTCTTCTAGATGATGGATCAATCGATGACTAATAATCCTCCACAAGGCTTACCGCCGCCGATGATGAACTACATTCCTCCTTCGATGCCTCCACCTACATCACTCAATCCTCAACAACAACAACAACAACAACAACTAGCACCTGTTATGAATACAGAACAATCTTCGACAATTCAATATCCTCCAAGTGCGCCAACTGTTTCGGATACTGAGGCTTCAGCAGCGAGTTCAAATGCACAACAACAACAACAGCAGCAGCAACAGATTCAACAACAGCAACAAATGGCAGCTATGATGCAAATGCAACAGTGGAATGCTGCTGCTGCTTATGCTCCACCGTACATGATGGGATTTCCACCCGGCATGATGATGATGCAACCTGGAATGGATCGACCAGCGTCACGACAATCGACTCGTCCACCTTCTCGACAAAGTGTCAATGCACCGGTTTCATCATCCCGTTCGTTAGTTAACGGACAAACTGGTGGTCAAAATCAATCATCGTCCATATTGCCAGCACAAGGATATGGTAATTACATGCCACCAGGAATGTACAATCCATGGTTCGATCAATATTGGCAAATGATGTATGCTGGCTATCAAAATCCGTATAATTTTGGATATAATGATGAAATGATGAAAAATTATTGGAAACAAGGAGGATATCAAACAGATGATGATAGACTTAGTCGACATTCGGCTGCAGTTTCACAATCAAAACAATCTCAACATAGTTCATCTATACAAACATGGGGTTCGAGAGATTCACTCAATGATGAATACTAGTTAGTTGTTGATTATTTTCGATAATCAAAAAAAAATTTTCTTGTTTTTTGTTAAACTATTTTAGTCAAATGCAGAATCCTTATACCAATGGATATTATCCTTCTAAACAACCAACAATGTCCAATCAAGTTAAACGACCAGCTAGAGAAACGACAGCTCCTAATACACTTTTAACAACAGCTGGATCAGCAAACAGACAAATACCATCAACAGGACCAGACGCTAAACAAACATTTCCATCACAAAATGGAGAAGAAGAAGATGGTGATGATGACGATGATGATGAAGACGATGACGATGACGATGATGATGACGATGAAGAAGAAGAAGAATCTGATGATGGTAGTAGCGATCGTTTTAGCATTAAATCTGATTTAGCACAAGTCAATGAAGACTCATCAAAAGCATTGTTAGCACCTCTTCTATACACTCGACCTCATTTACGAGCAACATTTTTCTTTGATCAACTTGTACAAGTTCTACCACAATCACCTAGCGATACGAATCAACCAGCTATTGTCGAAATTATTTCTGCAAATGTAAGAAGTTACTTTCGAATTTATCTCTATTCCATTTCCAATTTAGAGTGTTCATTCAATGGCACCATCCTTAGTTGCAGAACGACAACTAATGTCGGATTTTATCGGTCCATTAACTTCGTAAGAGAAAATTTTGTCTTTCAACGATGTTAAACTCTTCGTATTCGATATTCTAGTTCAACTGCTAAATCAAATGTTATTCGTTATTGTGAACGTCAATCACAATTAGCTAATAAAGCTCTTCATATAATCGATCGAGATGCTTTGTCAATACTCTGGCAGTATATGGCATTACTTGTGAAAAGCAATGGTTTACTCGATATTCGAGTTGACATTCCAAAAATCCTTTGGTCATCGGGTAATACGAATACTCAGACTATTGATGAATCATCAGCAAATAGTAATCACACACAAACATCATCGTCAACAGCAACGATTGAAAATTCTCTACGTGAATTTCTTGCACTTGGTGAAATCGATACGAGCATTAAATTTGCTTGTGAAAATCAATTATTTACTCATGCATTGATCATTTCTTATTTAACCGATAGACAATTATTTGAGAAAACCATACACAAGTAAAATTGAAAAATTGACCGTTTGTTTTTATTCATATTTTACTTTTGCCTTCTTTTACTTTGTAAAGTATTATAAGTAATCTTGATAATGGCGATGTTTTGAAAACATTCTACGAATTAGGCGCTGGTTCCACACCATCTGTTGTGACGGTATGATTAAAACGAGAGCAAAATGAATAAATACTAGTTTATCATTTCTAGAATGTTACAAAAGCACATTACGGAGATTGGAAACGTCATTTAGCTGTCATCTTAGCCAATCGAACAGATACAAATGCACAATTTGTTGATCTTTGCGTTAAAACTATGGGAGACACACTCAGTAATTCAACATTTTCTTTCGAGAATGAAAACATATCTGTTTAATTTCATAGTTACATCCGGTCGTATCTATGCCGGTCATTTTTGTTATTTAATTGCTGGTATCCCATTTGGTTCATATCGAAATAATGCCGATAAAATTGCAGCTATTGGAAGTATACATGCTGGGTAAATAAAATAGCTCGATGATTTTCTTTTGAAAAACGTTCCGTTTTTCAGTCAATCAAATCCGTCATTCGCATCAATTCCAAATTTACAATTAACTGAAGTTTATGAATATTCAATTCGAAAATGTCTAAGAAATTTTATTGTAAATATTCATCTTTTGATTAAATGTTTAACTCAAATGACAATTGTCTCGTTCTTATTTAGCCATTGAAAATTTATTATGCATCGAAATTAGTTCTTCATGGTTTGAAACGAGAAGCGTTGGCTTATTGTGAAGAAATCGGACATTCATTGATTAAAGAAGGAAATAGTGCCTATGCTCAATTAGTTGATTTACAATTGTTTATTCTCGTATGTGTTCAATTTACTATTTCGTGCAAATTGATTCGATTTCAATTGTAGATCGCAGAAAAATCGAGAGCATTCAGCCGAAATTTTCAACTTGATCCAACGTCGTATAAAGAACCAACATGGCTTTTAGAATTACAACGGATTATTCATAGTTTAACTGTAAATTGATTCATTTGAAATCAAAAAAACAATATTTCATCAATCGTTGTTTTAGGATAATGCGTTTTTAAATCGAACTGTTCGTGATGAATCAATCAATTCATCTTATGTTCAACAACCACAACAGCCAACTAATCTCCCAATTTCTCGAGTAACAAATGTCCAGCCATCAGTTGAACAAGCAGTAGCAAACATTCAACCACCAGTTGCATCCTTTTCATCGACGGCTAATGTTCGTTTAATCACTAGTTTTTATTCGAAATATCCATTGAATTTTATTAATAATAGGTTACCAATGGTTATGATCAAATGAATCAACAATCATCTGAACAATTAACATATCAAAATCAAATAACGAATAATTATCATAATACACTTCAAGGTCAGATTTTATATCAACAAAACTATTTGTTCATATTCAGTATTTTTTTAGTCGATACAAATGTGCATTATCCAACACAAGTTCAACCAACTTATTATGAACCACCTCCACAACAACCACAACAACAGCAACAACAACAACAACAACCTGCACAAGCATATTATCAATCTGGTACTCAACCACCAGACACAAATAACTATTCTCAACAACAACAATGGGCTCAGCAAACTACTCAATCGGATCATTTAAATGTTTCCTCACAAGTTACTGCAAATAATACGTCATTTTATCCAACACCTTCGGATCAATCAACATACATCCAACCAGGATTCACCAGTACACCAAATCCGTATGCCTCTCAACAACAACAACAACAACAACCACCAACGCAACCATGGTATCCATCTGGACAAAACGAACAACAAGAGGTATGTACAAGTTGAGAAGTAGATCTTTGTAGAAATAGGAGAAGAAAAAATGACTTATTTAATCGTAATCAATCTCTTAACAGCAGCAGCAGCAGTTGGAATCGTTGAGGCGTCGATCATCGATTGTAACGTTTGCTCCACAATCGAATTGGCAACAACAACAGCAGCAGCAGCCATCGACGGTAGCCGATAATAGAAAATTGTCATCGACATCGACGCATTCCAATACGAGTTCGACTAGTTTGAAAAATAATTTTGATACGACTAATTTCTATCAACCGCCACAATTAAAACGTTATTCAACGGTATTCATCTCTTCATATATATATATATATATATATATATACATTTGTATTTGTATCAAATATAACACATCTGCATATTTAACTGACGCTTTTTTTTTTGTGTCACTTTCTAACTGAACACAAACACACTTATTTTTCTATGGCATTTCAGTCTTATTATTTCGTTCCGTACTGTTTTGATGTTCTGTTAAAATTTAATCGAACAAGAAATGAATTTGATTTCTAATCTTTACATGTATTTAGAATCAAACATCATCAATCAGTGAAGAATTTGCACAACAACCAGAACAACAACAACAACAACAACAGCAACAAACAAATGGACAACCAAAAAAGAAACACGCAATTTTCGATGATAGTGACGATGTTTTTCCAGTAAAATAACTATTCAACAATGAATAAGAAACGAAAGTTTTTATAATAAAAATTGAATTTAGAATGCAAACAAAACGACAGATAATAAATCAAATGCAAAAACATCAGCACCAGCAGCTAATCAAGATGGTGCAGGTGCAGGAAAAACTGGTTTCTTAGGAAGTCTATTAGGTCGTGTTGGATTCAAAAGATCAGCACAAGCACATTTGCCAGATGATAAAAACCGAGCAGTAAGAAAGCAAAACATTTTCAACCATTGAATTCAATGATTATTTTAGTTCAAATTCGATGAAAAGACTGGCCGATGGATTGATACATCAAAGCCTGCTGACGAACAAGCAGCGTCACAAGTACGACCACCTCCAATGATGCCATCAAATAATACATCAACAACAGGAACAAATAATTCTGCACAATCAACAGCACCGCCATCATTTAATCCGTCGATGCCTCCTGCATCATCTCAACCACGAACATTAAGTTTTGCAGCTGGTTCAACAACAACAACAACAACGACGACGACCAATAATCATGCAGTGCCTCCAGCTAATGCAGTGACTTATCCACCACAAGTGAATGCACCTACACAATCGGCACCTCTTCAACCACCAACTCAAACACAATTACCACAAGAACAGCCGCAGCAACCACAACAACAGCAGCAAAAGATGCCAGCTAAATTATCAGCTGCTCAACAACGGCTGCAAGAAATGCGACAACAACAAGCGGCTGCACTACAAAATCCAACTCCACCAGTTGCATCATCAAATCAATTCTCTCTTAGAAATAGACGTAAGTCCTTCCCTTCAAAAGTTAAATGACAAGTCTAGAAGCTTTAATTTAGCCACTCAATCTCGTTATGTTGATGTTCTTGCTTCGACAAAAGGCGCTGTTGCTCCAACACCAAACGTTTCCTTAAATGATCTTATGCCAACACCTTCCACTGGTGTTCCATCATTTGCAGCATCAAATCAACCTAATAATTATTTTGTACCAGGTTTGTTTTGAATTGATATGTGATTCCATTTTTCGATCTCCTAAATTTGCTTTCACGCTTGTCATTCTGCTCACTTAACTGAAATGCTTTAGAAATTCGTCTAGCAAATGATTCAACTGATGCTGAAGTTTCATGGATCAATTCTCATGTAACACAGATTCACTAACATTAAAATACAGACTAACACACGCATGCCTTTTTTTATCAGTTAGGACAAAAAAACACGTTTTTCATTCGGGATTAAGAGTTATTTTGTTGCTTTTTCGGCAGATTTGATTTTGCTTGACAGAAATATTTGTATCGATGTGTCTATTTAGGTCCAGTACAACAGCCAACAGCAGACAGTCATGAACAATCATCATCTTGATCAAAAACTTTAGTTCGACTCCTTTAGACTTGGTTATGGTTTTAGAATGAAACATTTCGCGAACTTCTTTTTCCGATCTTTGTTTCGCTTTATTTATTTATTTTTCTCTGTTGTTATATTTGTTGAGGGTGGTTGTCTATCGCACATACATTCGGTTCGTTTTCTCTCTTATCTTCGCTATTTATTTGTATTGATCGAAAACAAAACACACAGAAAATTACGTGAGGAGGAGCTTATGCGTACATTTCATTGTCGTTATTTCTCCACACCGAATCATTTTTTTTATTGTAAATCTGTATGTGCGCATCTTCTCTATAAAAAAAATTTGTTTTGTTTCTTCTAAACGTCAATTTTAAACATATATATATGTGATAGTTTCGAAAAGAAAACTGAATATGATTTATCTATTTCGAGTGCATATCGCTCAAGGATTTTTCATTTCGAAGTTTGTTCATAGAAGTGTGAAGGACTCTCGATCATGTGTACGCATACGTACACACATTTCAAATAAGAGAATACCTATCGATTATTCTGTTTGCATACAAATTTGTTAACATGAATACCAAAGACTTCAAATTTTTATTTGTTTTATTTGTCTCACTAATTATATTCCATCACGTGAACACTCAATGCCTTTATCCAACGTGGGAAACGACGTGTCAAAAATATTGTCTGGAAAATAAATTTTATAATATTCAAACCAATCAATGTTGGAGCAAAGATCCGAAAAATCTACGTTGCAGATGTAATGGACACGATTTCACCGAGATTATTAAACATTTAATAACAAGTGGAAACAAATAAATCAATCAATCAATCTTAGAATTTTCTTTATTCGAGAAAAAAAAAGAAGAAATATGATATTTGTCTATTGAATTCACCTTGTAGTAATAAAACACTGAAAGACAAGTAAAAGAATGGAATAATTTGCTCAATCGAAAGTGTAATTTCTCTTTTTGTACCAAACAAAAATAAGCGATCAAAATTCAAATACCTTTCATACAAGGTCTTTTTTATTATGACCTTCATTCGAAGGATAAATGTCAACTGGAATACCCTCGTGAGATTTCATTGAGTTCAAACTATTTAATTATGATTAAACTAGTTCTTACAATCTAAGATAAAATAGGTAAGATTTTATTATGTTTGTAAAATAAAAAGCAAAAAAAAATACTTCTACATAAACGACAAACACACGTACACACACAAGTCGACAACTGCGAATAAATCCCCGAAAGTTTTTTTTGTATCGAATGATTAGAATTTCAAAACAAAAATAGTTAGTTTACAAAAGGAACAATATTTTACGAAATAAGTGTATTGTTCCTTTGAAGCAGTAATGGAAAGTTCTAGAGATTGGACCATTTTCGAAAGAACATCAACATCAAGAACAACTAATAGATAAGCTTCAGGATTCCACGTCTCCAATTCCACAAACACAAGATTGTTCCTATGATTATTCTTTAAATACTATTGATCGAGAATTCGAAATATTTCAATGGCTCAAAAACAGTAAGAAAAAATATATTTATATTGAATATACTTATTTACTTCTCTGTTTTAATTATTCTCATTGTCAAGATCGTACATTATTTGATCATGAAGATTATTTATTGCCACAGAATTCAGATAAAACTCTTATTAAATAGACTGGATCAAATCTTTAGTCTCAATCATCTTCATGTCATTGTAAAACATAAATATTTACTGGTTCATCTTTATGTAATCATTTCTTTTTTTTCTTTCGGTTCAGTCATTTAATCAAACTTCATTCTTAAATCTTCATAAATAAATTGTTCATCAAATAAAATTCTTCCAAGAAAGATAGATTTCTTTCTTTCTTTTGAACGCGAATTTTAAACATATATGTGATAGTTAAAAAAAGCGAGAAAATTGAAAGAACATCAATCATCTATCTACGTATATAATGTGTTCGTGATATAACATGCAATGATATGTGTAATATGAGATAGGAGGTATAGCTTGTTCAGAGGGGTGTGAAGGCCAATCAGATACTTGAATGAAGAGAATACCTATGAGTTACTTAGCCTTCTTTTGTACATAGAAAGAAACGCACTTACATTTACAAAATTGTTTCAATGATTATTTTACATCGCGTGACTATACTCAATGTCTTTATCCAACATGGGAAACAACCTGTCAGAAACAGCGTCGAAGGTTTTACATTGTAGATTTAATAATCAATTGCGGTCAAGCTCTTTTTGTTAGGTTGTTTGAAACATGATACGTATTTATTGAATTCTCTTTTTTTTCTTTATATTGACGAACATCTAACGACAAATAAAAGAACTCGAAAGAATAGAAAGTATGATTATTCTTTCTCTTATCGATCGAAAATAACCGATTCAAATATCCGTTTACAAGGACTTTTTTACACTACAACCAAATGCAATTCAAAATAACCTTCATTTCAAGGATAAATACTTACAAAATGATCATCATATACATTTCGAAAGAGAAATATAACAGATAGACACACGTCCATAGATTTATGCAATAATTAGGAATCTTTATTATACTGAAGAAAAGAAAATACCAAATTTGTTTTCATAAAAAATACTTCTATATAAAAAGACAAACACACAAAGAAGAAGAAGAAGAAGAAAAACGACAACTGCGAGTAAATCCCCGAAGGTTTTTTTTGTATCGAATGATTAGAATTTCAAAACAAAAAATAGTTAGTTTACAAAAGGAACAATATTTTACGAAATAAGTGTATTTGAAGTGCATATAAAACAAAGCTGACAATCATACAAAAACAAAATACACTCCCATCTAAAACCTGATCATCGCAAGATAAGTGACATTATTCACTGTTTACACAAATTGTTATGTTGATGTTCGTGCCAAAGTAACCTGAGATGAGAAGGTAGTTTTCAAGTGTAAAAGATGAAACAGAAGAAGAAGAAGAAAGAGGATGGTAACTAATCTAGACTAAATTTGAACATATTTAGTTCATTCAATTGTTTTGAATTGATTTTTTTTATTGTTTATCATCATTAGTATGTCCATCAGAATAACGATACGACGAATAGTATTTATGCCAAGGTTGAGAACTCTAAACGAAACAAACGAATCGACAAAAGAAAAGATTTTCGTTTCGTACATAAGATTCGAGATTATGTCGAAGTGTTTGAATGATTTTATCGCTTAAATCACCGGCTGGTGAATGCCGGTGACGATAACGAAATGGTTCTCGAAGTAACGTTGCACTTGTTGTTGCTGTTGTTGTTGGTCGTGAGTAATCAGTCAAATAAACATCTACTCGAAAGCAAATTCATGATTAATTAATATTCAATTTCGAAATCATTTAAATATCAAATAATCATCGAGACTCAAAACGTAGAAACAAGAACAATTATGTTTTACCCGGTGAATACGATCTCATTTTCGATTTCATGGCAAACTGTTGCTACAAATAAACAATTACATTTGTTTTTTTTTCGTTCTCTCAAATCAACAGTTAGATTCAATGATCGGACAACCTGCTCGAGAAATTTGGCTCGTCGACTTCGTTCACTATGTAGAGAATGTAATCGACATATCGCACAGTCTTTAATCGAATGAAATTCTAGATTATTTGTATTTTGTTTTTCGATGAGATAAATGATTAAATGATGTGAAAGAACAAGAATTTACCGTCGTCTTTACTATGATAATCGTTTGAATTGTACGAACGAAGATTCGAACGACGTCGAGGTGAAGGCGATCGTGATCGACGTTGATAGTCGACAGATTGAGATGTTTTTGCTGAACGACGAGTTGGTGATGACGAACGAGCACGTCCTCTACTTGCTGATCGAATATTTCGAGTGTTTCCTAACGAACCCGATCGAGAACGATACTCGTTACCGTTCGATGAATTCAATGAAAGTGAACTATTGACACGAGAAAGAGAATAATCGTTGACAACTAAACCATCATTGAAAACAATATAAGATTTCGGCTGACGGCCGATTAAGTTGTCATTGACCTAGGAGACAGAAAACGAGAGTTCGTTTCTACAGTTTTATTGTTCAAAAACGAAGAAATACAGACATGCCGAACAACAAATGGTCGTCGTCCTAAAGTTTTGTCAATTTGAACCACATATTTCACTTCACCTGGAACGGCTAATTCACGTAGTTTGTCTTGAGTATTACGTTGAGCGTAATCGTTTTTCACTGCCGATGAAATCGTATGAGATGTTAGCGAACGTGAAACATGACTCGAATTCATCAATGACGATCGATTCGGATAGGCAGATGATGGTTTCCATACCGGTGATTTCGATCGTTTGGGCTGAAGAAACAAAAACACACCTCCAATAAACTCTTTTCTCTCTCTCATTCGATTTGTTTTTCTTACACTTTTGCCATAAGAATTAATCGGTTTCAGAGGTTTTTTTGTTTTCTTTGCTTTTGCTAAACCCGAAATATCATCAACCGATGGACTAACCGTGAATTCAAAGCTCGGTGATACTCCCGGAAAGTCAACCGTTCGATTCAAAAGAATAAATCGTCGCAAGCCTGTATATTGTACGCGCTCGTACGAATACGGATAAAGAAAATCTTTCGCACTGGTTTCAAAACTTGCTAAGATAACCGGTGATGAACTGCCACTTTCCAACAGCTCAATAAGAACATGTTCACCTAACAGAAGAAAAGGATTTTCGGTTTTGTTCTTTTGCGAAGAGTCTTACGTTCAAGTCGTTGAATAAGATCGCGTGGTTCATGACAAGATTTAAATGTCTATACATCGAGTTAGTCTCATGTCTATTTGAGTTTAATTAAAGAAATTTATTACTTTATCGAAATAAAATCTTTGATCGACATGTAAGGGCAAATTTGGTGGCATTAAACGTGTTCGTTTATGTATGCCCAATAAACAAATATTGAGATAAATATTATTTCTTGTCGATAAACGAGTACCTGGCGCATCAACAGCGTATACATTCAATTCAACTGAATATCTATAGGTTTTATTCGATGTTGCCATTATACTAATGTTGTTAGCTGTGTATTTTTTCGAATGAATTAGTTTTTCAAATATAAAAAAATATATTTATGTATGTTCTCTAGAAGAGAGAAAGAGAAAATAGAGGGTGTTTTGAATATATAAGTGATTTATTTTAACCGCAAAATGATTAAATTTCAATAACCATTAGTCAATAATGGTGGACATGTTACGATGGTAACCTTTTGTGTAATTAGAATTTTATTTTCAAATTGAATATTTATTCGAATAGATTTGAATGTTTTTTTGTTGCATTTTAAAAATATTTATATGAATTTAAATTGTTTTGAAGAAACAGCGACATCTGTCGGCTGAATTTGTCAATTTGAATTGATTTTTTTCAAAGGAAAAAAAATTGAAAACATAAAATCCACTTCGACTCAGTCAATCGAAATCAAACAGTAGAAATCCATGCATACATATCAAGATTATCCTAAATAGCCAATAATTTTTGTTGTCAATATATCGTCTTCATCTTGTTGTTCATTCGCTAGTACCGTTGTTTATTTATCTAGTTACTTCTTCTTTCCTTCTCTATTTTACTTTATGACTCAATTATTTTATGATTCTTTTATTTTTTCTATTCTCTTATCTATGATTTTTCATAACTAAAGACTAGTATATATACCACTCGCATTTTATTCGTATCGTGCTGTTGTTTTTTTCCTTTGCTTTTGCGTTTACCACTAGTCTCTAATGATGCCAAGAGTGTGAGAAACGAGATCTGTTATAATATATCTATATTTATCTTTAGATAAGATTAAATAAAATAAAATAAAATAAAAATAAAAGAAATAGAAATATATTTCTAATGACAGACGATAAACAAGAAGCAACTACGACCGAACTTGATGCATGGATTGAACAATTAAAAGAATGTAAACAATTGCAAGAAAATCATGTGAAATTTCTTTGCGATCGAGCCAAAGATATTCTTTCCAAAGAATCCAATGTTCAAGAAGTCCATTGTCCTGTGACCGTATGCGGTGACGTACACGTAAGCAAAGACTGTCGACATTCTTTGCATAGCATATTCATGATGATACCATTGTTTGTTCTTCGTTATCTAGGGTCAATTTCATGATCTCATGGAACTATTTAAGATTGGAGGCGATTCGCCGAATACGAATTATTTATTTATGGGCGATTATGTTGATCGAGGATATTATTCAGTTGAAACAGTGACTTTACTTGTTGCGTTGAAAGTTCGTTATCGAGATCGTATAACGATTCTTCGTGGCAATCATGAATCTCGACAAATCACTCAAGTTTACGGATTTTATGATGAATGTTTGAGAAAGTACGGCAATGCCAATGTATGGAAATATTTTACTGATCTGTTCGATTATCTTCCACTAACAGCTATTGTTGATAATCAAATTTTCTGTTTACACGGTGGTTTAAGTCCATCGATAGATACATTAGATCATATTCGAGCATTGGATCGAATTCAAGAAGTACCACATGAAGGACCCATGTGCGATTTGCTTTGGTCCGATCCGGATGACCGAGGTGGCTGGGGTATTTCGCCACGTGGTGCTGGCTACACCTTCGGACAAGATATATCCGAAACATTCAATCATACCAATGGTTTACAATTAGTATCTCGTGCCCATCAACTTGTTATGGAAGGTAGATTTGCCATATTGTTTCATTGAATCGAAGACATTTAATTGATTTATGTAATCTAGGATACAATTGGTGTCATGAGAAGAATGTTGTGACGATATTCTCGGCTCCGAATTACTGCTATCGATGTGGAAATCAAGCTGCTATTATGGAGTTGGATGATTCATTGAAGTATTCGTTTCTTCAATTCGATCCTGCGCCAAGACGTGGCGAGCCACATGTAACACGAAAAACACCTGATTATTTTCTTTAAATTCGTTCTCATCATCAATGTTGTCTTATAATTCGATATGCCCAAGAAAAACAAAAACAACGATCTTTTTTTTTCCAAAAAAAAACAAACTTAAGGATAGTATTCAGCAAGAAATTTAACTCACCGATATAAGTATTCCTAGGCAAAACGGGTGTTTAGTCGATTCATATGCATTTTAAATGCTATTTTCTTTTTTTTTTTTGAAACGTGATCGACTTTTGTGTCATTGTCTATAAATATTTGTCTGTCTGTTTGTTGTTTGTTTGTTTGTGTGTGTTTCAATTTATTCAGTCGAAAAAACAAAACCAACCTAATGAGAAATAATGTAGTAAGATTTAACTCACATTCGATGCGAAACAAATGCTTTTTTATTTGTCGAACTGTTCGATTGTTTGTTGAATGACAGTGTTTCTGAGTATTTTTTGTTCTTTTTCTCGTCTTCATTTTTGCCCTTTTGTAATTCTTTCTTCTTCTTCTTCTTCTTCGTGAACAATAAAATTAATTGAATATCGAAAGATATTAATAATAAACTTTCGTTTCTATGTCATCAATTATAAGAAACAAGTTGACATAAATCAAGAAGATAGAAATAATCAATTTATTTATTCTATGTCTCATGATGATACTCTGCAAGATAATATCCGACATGTTTTTCTCTTTGACACATGAAGACGAAAGAAATAGTTCTCGAAGCTTCTTGTCGTTAAGATTTCATCATAGTGGTGTGTTTTTTATTATCGATATCTGTACAAGATCGAGTTAGATAATTAGTGTTTCTTGTTTTGCTCGACGAGATGAAGTGATTTTTGTTGGTGTTTGTTGAATTGGATTGGATTCATAGATACTATCGTCGAATGGTTGTTGTTGATTGGTTGGAAGAGCAAATGCAAGTGGTCGAGCATTACACGAAGCTGTTCGATCAGCACGATGTTTTTTCGATGGTTTGGGCGCAGACAGTAGCCGAGACATTTGAGAAAGAAGTGATCGTTGTCTTGGCACAACGGGTTTTTTATTATCTAAATTTTCATTGTCTTTGATTGAAGTTGAATTTCGTAAGCGACTTCGAGATTTTCTATACGCAGAAATTAACGTTCGAGAATGATCTTCAAGATCCTAGAAGAAGAAAAAGAAAACACCCTCAAAATTTCAATAAAATAAAAGATTGTAGTAAAAAATCTACTTGAATCGAAGCAATGAAATGAAATCGATGTCGACTTTGATATGCAACACCATTGTCGATGATATCTTTTTGTCGAATATTTTCCGTCCATTTCCAATATTGAAAAAATCCGGTCCAATTCTTCGTTGAAATCAATTGCATATCGAATAGGAAATGTTCTCGATAGTGTGCACGAGCTTGTTCAATGTACCATTCGAGTGTTTTTTCAGCCGTTGTTCCATAAATATTCTCAAGAATCTCATTGAGATTAATTGCATATTGACAAGGTGCGTGACTTTCGAGATTATATTCAACAAGAAGACCTTCTTGTGTTAAACCAACCAAAACATCGTGCGTATGCTGACGAACGAATTGAAAATATTGACTGAGAAAATTGTTCGGCACGGGACCGCGAACAAGTCGAATGCAAACGTTAGTTTCTTTTTTACTCTTTGAAAATTGAACACATTTAATCAATTTATCGAGATTCGGCGTTTGAGTCGAATGAAGATAGAATTCGAATTGACCTTCGTCTTCTTGTTGTTGTTCAGGTGTTGTTGCAATAATTGAATATCGACCCGATTGACTTAAACTAATCAATACACAATATCCATCTTCGTCATAACATTCGAGATAATCATTGGAAATTTTTCGACCATCATCGGATTCGACAGTCGATCGATGAATACGTTCGACTCGAAATATAGCTCCTTGACAATATTCTTTTGTCAACCATTGAGAAGAATTCGTTTCCTGATAATATGCTAATGCACGATCACGTGACATAAATACAACGGGAGATTTGAAGTCGGTTGCAAATCTCATCAATCGATTGAGATTTGTGAAGATCTTGGCACGACGTTCGCCATTACGAACGAATTCGAATAGACCTTTGAAAAACACGTGATTTATTGAAGAGTATTTTCGTTTGTTTATCTACCTACGGTCGCGACTTACCTTTATACGAATCGGTTATTGCAAAGGTACAATATTGTGGAAATACTTCGAATGTAGTCGGCGCATCTCGACATTGTCGTAATGGTGCAAGTAGAACTTTATTCGATAGTGTTCGATCGAAGAAGAATACCGTTTGAATGCGATTACTAATTGAGTCTGATTCATTATCATCCGTACTTAGAAATGTAATTAACAATGGTAATTGATTTGCTGTTCGTTTAATAATATGTTTCAACGAACTGTACGTATCACTCCAGATACATTGAGAAAGAATTTCTTGTCGAAGATTTTGTACATCAGTTGAATGAAGAATATCTCGCATAGTTTGTCCTTTTCCTCGTTGATAAAATCCAATATTGCTAATAGTTGATATTACGTTTTCAGGTAGATATATTCGACGAGCATATTATTTTTTTTCAACATCATTATCATCGTTTTTCATTCTACGCTTGATCGAACCGCATTTCGTGAATAGTTTTTTTTTCTCTTCGTTTTCTCCTTCCGAACGTAAGGTACAGACAAAAAAAAGAAAAGAAAAACAACGAAAGTCAGGGAAATATCAGTTAAATCAGATAAAAGCCCACTCAAATTTGTATTAGAAATTAAGTTTTTTTTAAACTCGTTGTTTTCATCTAAAGTAAAGCATTTATCTGATGATCGTTTTTGCATGCATAAAATGACGTCATAAATAAAAAATTCTATAGAACACGCCAAACAACTACGACATACAACTCGTGGACATTTTATTTATTTCGTTCTTTTACTATTAATTGAAAAAATACGATCGACTTTTTTGTTGAAAACAAAAACTAATTGACGCAAATCATCGTTGTTGTTGCTTCTTTTTTATCAGATTGCGTAAGTCTCTTTTTCTTCTTTTGTATTCTTTTCTTTCTATATTACTATTACTCATATCGGTCACATTCACTTTGTCTTTTTCTAGATATTTTCTTTTTCTTTTTCTATTTTTTCTCTTTCTTCTTGTTTTTTTTGTTGTTGTTTCTTTTTTTTCCTTCTTTCTATGCCAGCACTTCTCGTATTTAAATGACGTCGTCATTAATCGAAGAGAAAAAGAAGAGGAGAACGAATACAGCAAGATGAAAGCCAACAATTCATCGTCGTCTTTACTCAATATTAGAATACCAAAGTTCCAACAACTATCACCCGTCGAAACAACTCGATCAGGTAGACTAATAAGAAAACAAAAAAAAACCCATATTCAATTATAAATATAAAATCATATACTTCCTTTTTTGTTTTTTTTTCGACGTTCTGCTTATTTTCTTTTTTATATTATAATAGAAACTTGGCTACATAATCAATATTCAACAGAATCAACAAATAAAACATCATCATCATCTAACGGTAAATGAAAAGACAATGTTTACTTCCTCGTGTGTTATTAGTCATAGTTTTCTTCTAGATTTTTCTATGAGTGACTTTCGACCCATTGATTTATCATTACCACCAATGCATAAATCGACTCCTTTATCGTCGTTATCATCGAATATTGAAACGGAAATGAAACAAAAACCTATGAAAAAATGTACAAATTTCACCATCGAACATCTTCTTGCGTCACCATTTCGAACATCGACTTCTACGAACGCATCCAAACAAATCACGAGCATATTCTCGAAGAAAAAAACTCGTCATTTCTCCGATAATTACCTTCATCAGATCATTCATCGTCGACAAATATCCAAACAAAAGTCATTGCAACGAAAATCTTCCAATCAACCACGAGGCTCATTCATTCGATTTATATTCGATATTTTCAATGATTTAATCAATCGAACAAATCAAATGAAAACTCATGTACATTCGTTGACCAACGATCCGCTCGGACAATTAGCTGAATTAGCTTGTAAACTCGATACACGCGAACAATCGATTCAATTGAATGAAGATTTCGTGCTGAGAAAATGTTATCTTCTCATTCGACAAGTCTATCAAAAATATCAATACAAAAAAATACGCAAACGTTTAAATTCCAATTGGAAATATATATTCAAGAAACGTTTTCTTCAATTGCTATTATCAATTTCAAATTATGTTCAAATGAAAAAAATCGATCTACTATCGACAACAAATCTCGTTCATTATCATCTTCTAACGTCAGATATTAATTCCGACAAATTCAAAGATAAAACGAAATCGATCTGTTCCTATCTTAAACTCGAAGACATACATTCGAATTTGCAAATTCTCGTGCCAAACAACGGACTTTTGTGCGAAGCTACCGTACAATTAATTGATACGACCGATGATTTATTGTTAGTACGAATAAATCACGATAGACAAACTTATTTAATACCGAAGCATGATTTATGTCAATTAGCTTGTTCGAATATAGTACCTAATGAAGTTCATTTACTTAGCAAAGGTTCACGTGTATGTGCTCATTGGAGTACGAGCTTGCGTGGTCTTCATCCGGGTATTGTGAAGAGAATACCACAGGATGTAGATCAATCGTCAATGATTAGTTTATTATTTGATGATGGAGATAGTGGATTGATTAAACTTGATGAAATACGTTTATTGCCAGATAATTATGAACTTAAAGGTGAATAAAAAGCAGAATTTCGTTGAATAAATTGTGAAAATTTGATTGATTTAGATATTAATTTCGAAGAATGGCGTATTAATTCATTTCAAATAGCTTCACTCTTTCGAACGAATCGACGTTCAGCTTCATGTGCATCTATGAAAACCCGCCGAAATTCATCATCATCGTCATCAGTAAAACGAGTCAATAAAACGAAATCTTCTTATTCTGCTGCTGCTGCTGCTTTACCACAATGGACATTCAATTCTCAAAATTCGACTCTATGTCGTCATGACAAAAAACAAATGATTCACGTCGGTGATTGTGTTGTTTTACATGGCGTCGATCGATCATTATCATACATTGGAAAGGTGCTTAAATTCTATCATAATAAATCAACGAAAATCGACATGGTCAGATTAAAATGGTTTTACAGTCCGAATGAAACTCGAAATGGAATACAAGATAATGATTTACCCGTAAGAATATTCGTTTTTGTCTGACGAACTTTTGTAATTTGTTCTTTTTTTGTATAGGGTGCACTCTATGAGAGTACACATATCGATGAAAATCCCATATCGACAATACGTTCTAAAGGTACTATTTTCAAATCTTACGACGATTATGTCAAAAAAACTAATCATGGCAAAAAACGAAAAGATACTGATTTCTATCTTGTTGGTCATTACAATCCAACAACTGGTCGACTACGAAGATATTCCGATGAATAACAAAACAAAAAATCTTCAACATGCAATATTACAGTTCAATGACTTGTTGTTTTGTTTCAAGTATATGTATACGTTTTAATCAATGTAACCGGTGTTTACAATCACGAGACTTATCGAAGTCATATCGCTATTGTGTTTTCATACGTGTAAACTTATATGATTGATAGATGCCTTTTCGTTTTCTCATAAAGGCAGTAAAAAAAATAAATTTGAAATAAAATAGAAATCATTCCGAAACTAATTTCGTTGAGATACAAAATGAGACAATCGATCGAATTGAATGTCAAAAATTCTATTAGTTATTAGAATATAAATTTCACGTCAATTTCCATAAAAATGACAAAAGAGAAATAAGAAAAAGTAAAAGCAACGATGATCTATTCGTCGTGATCGATCCATTACAAAAATCTGTATCACAAAAACAGAATTTTTTCACTTTTTCTCTCATTTTAACATCACGACAACCATTAGCAGCATTTAAACCAATCATACTCGCTTTAGTTAAATCATCACTTGTAAAACAACGTCGATCGGTATCAGGTATTTCATCGACCATTTGAAGAGCTTTTTCTCGTTCAGCTTTTGTTTTTGGTTCGATAACTTCATAGGACATCCAACATTTGCCATCACATGGTTCAGCTGAATGTTGAGTAAAATCGAAATGACGAAGGCAAGCAAATTTTCTCGATTCACCCATATTTTCGGCATCGAATTTCAATGAATCGCATCGCCAACATTGCAATGGTGCTTGACCAAAACCACCGAATTGACTTTGAATAACAATTGTCTGTGTAATAATCACAACGATGAATAGAACAACGACAACCATTGTAGTTTTTTTTTCTGTTCTTTTCTTATGATACAATATGCACAAAGAAAAAAAACGCTATGCATACGAAATAGAGACGATTGCAGACGTTTGTTAAGGATTAATCAATGTTCACGAGCGAATGAAGAGAAAGAATGTTTGTCTTATGACAAACGAAAATGTTCTTTCGTTTTATTTGATCATCGCGATGAGTAACATCACATCCTACTACTTGTTTCATATACTATTATCTGTTTAAGTAAACAAAAATGTCGCAACATGCTCAATAACACACACACAAAGAGAAGAGAAGAGAATGACCAAGAATATGTTTTCTTTTTGCTTGACGTTCAAAGAAGTATCTGTAAACCAAAACCATATTTTGATTTCGATCGTGTCCAAGAATACAATCCAAATAGTTGAAATACAAGTGGAAAATGTGACAGTTGATGTGTTAAAACGAGACCATATTCATTTTCTGTATTGAGTAATGTATGAATACGTGAATTCGTTTTATTGAGATTGAATTGAGACATTAGACTAAATTTTGGTGGTTGTCGAGAAGAATATTTTTCTGCTAATAAACCTATTGTTAGATTATTATTAATGTAACGTTGAATAGCAATTAAATAATGTTCAACTGGATGATAAGCATCAAATTTAAAAACAAAAGAATTCGATAAAGATCTCAAACGAAATCCAATATCGAGTAATTTTTCTTTCGAAGTTATCTAAAATAAACAATCAACGATTCATTTCTCTCTGACCATTCATCGTTTACTCTCAAATCAATTCCACCATCCAATTGACAATTCTTTCTTGTCCATAGTGATGATAAATAACTCAATTGCATACTAGACAAATTTCTTTCATCATAAGTACCGAGAAGTTCAAATGTTTCATTTGCTCGTTTATATTCTAACTGAGATGAAAATCTTTTTTGTGGCATTGTTCGTAAACGAAATATCGTCATTAATGACGGTGTCCATTGATAATTGACATTGAATATGAGATTGTTATCTAATGTATGAAATTTAATGGAACTCAATGGTTGATTTGTTCGTCGAGAGTTATTTCCAATTAATCCGAAAAGAATGAGATTTCGAAAGAAATCGATTTTTTCATGTTTGAAATTGTTTTCATCGAGATACATATTCATGCCGAGATTAAATTCCGACAAACTCAATGTACTCAAGCCAAATGTTATCGACGGTTGATGAAATAAACCGATGATAACATTGAAGAAATGAGTGAGTTCATCGAAACGTCCGATATGATTTACAATATGATTGGTTAATGAACGAAGACGAAGTTCATTATCTAGGATCTGAATTGTTTTCTGAGAAGAATGACCGACCATGATAGGTAGATAGATAGATTTATGTTCTTTATCTTTTTTGAGAATAAACCGCGAAAATTTATTATGAATGAATAGATTTTCATTTTTTTTTCGAAGCAATATAAGTTTATTTTGGTGAACATCGATCTAATTGAAGAGTGCCGTCACACAAACATGCATACGTATTCAATGCACTATTTGTTACTACACATTGACCAGGTGAACAATCCATTGGACAATCTGAAAAAAAATAAAATCATTGAAAATGAAAATACACTTGAATTACTATTTGTTTGTATTGTTTGTTCACAGTTTTTGCCAGTTGTAGTACTGGAACATGCACATGCATATGAATCACCGGCTCGATAGCAGACACCATTGTTTAAACATGGTGATGAACTACATGGATTTGATGATTCTACAGTTTGTTGACAAAACTGACCAGTTGTACGTTGAGGACAAACACAATAGAATGTATCATTGAATGGAAAGCATGTACCACCGTTCATACAAGGTTGATTATAGCATGCATTGAATTCATTTAAGTTTCGTTCACAAAAACGTCCTGTTGTATGTAAAGGACATGTACATCCGATGTTATCTTGACCAATTTTATAACAAATACCACCATTGAGACAAGGTGAATTCGTGCAGAGATCTGTTGAAGTTGTTAATTCACATTGATAGCCTGTTGTACTTGCAGGACAAACGCAATGAAATGATCCATTCACATTCGAACAGACACCACCATTTCGACAAGGCGATGATGAACATGGATTCAATACAATTTCACGTTCACAAAATCGTCCAGTTCGATCATGTTCACATGAACAATAGAAATCAGTATTATTATTTATACCGAAACAATAAGCATTTTTAAGACATGGTCCTGATGAACATGGATGTGATGCACCATATTTTTCACAATATTGTCCAGTTCTGTCTGAAGTACATACACACTGAAATTGACCTTGTACAGAAAGGCAAGTGCCACCGTTTTGACAAGGTGATGATGCGCATGCATTTAATGGCCAAGGATTTTCACAATAACGTCCTGTACTATTCGAATGGCATGCACAATAAGCTTCATTGTTTTGAATATAGCAAACACCGCCATTGAAACAAGTTGTTGATGTACATGTGTCGATCGTTGTGAGGTTTGATTCGCATCGAAGACCCGTTTTACCAGCCGGACATACACATTGAAAACCTGTTTTAGTCATAGTACATATGCCATTATTCAAACATGGATTCGAATCACATGGATTTTCTGGTATTAAACTTTCACAATAACGTCCTGTTGTTGGTCGAGGACATTGACATACGAAATTATTTTCACCAACAGATAAACAGGTACCACCTTGACGACATGGTTGTAATGAGCATGGATTTGCTTTTCAAAACAAAACAAAAAAATTCAATGAATATCTTTACAAGAATAATTTGTATGTTACTTGGTACAGTAGCAGGAGCAGTAGTTGTCGCTGTTTCTTGAATTTGACACATTTCACCGGTAAAACCTGCTTTACAATCGCAAGTATAACATTTATCAATGTTGGTTTGTCGACATACACCACCATTAGCACAATTTACATATCGACACCAGTCGACTGAAAAAAAAATACACATACATTCTAGTTGAGAATTATTTTCGAAAACAAAATTTTTACCATTAGGATATTGACATGCGTTAGTGATCGTTGATAATAAACCAACGACGATCGTTAGAAACACGTATTGTTTCATTTGATATCTGAGTATTTCAAACAATTAATGAAATTATTTTTGTTATAGACACAAACATATATACTTAGAGAATAGAAATCAATCAAGGACAAACACATAGAGAAGGATTAAAAATAATAGTTTGTGTCATGCACTTTTTCTCGTTTCGAATAATAATCATTTTCAATTGAAAACAAAAGATCGATTTCAAAAAAATATTTTCATTTTTTCTCTATTCCGATTTCTAATCCAACTTAATGTATTTTTCTTCTTTCAATTATATTTTATTCACAAAACAAAAGCAAAACATAGTAGATTTATCATTGAGAGAAGATCAATTTTATTCAAGAGACATAGTTGTTACATGTTTTTTTAATTCATTCTTCTCATAGCAGATCATTATGCAGTTGTACCATCTTCTGGACGCATAACACCATTCCATAGGCAAGCATACGGTTTTGAAGCATAACCAGAAAATATACAACGACCAGGTGTGCAATCCAATGGACATTCTTTCAACAGCAAAAAAGTGCATAGATAAAAATTTTAAGAAATAAAAGATAAATGTTCATACCATTGACGGGCATTGGTGTAGTTGAGTCACAGTTTTTACCAGTGTAAACACTGCTGAGACCACAGAAACATGAATAGGAAGCGCCGATAGGAACACAGGTTCCACCGTTTTTACATGGTTGACTGATACATGATCCAATAGCTGAAAATTAAAGGATATACATGAACTTTGTTTTCTTTCTGAACAATTGTTTAATTACGTTGTGGAGTAGTCGAAACACCTGTCATGCTTGTTGTCGTTGTAGTAACTATGATCTGTTTACATAAAGGACCACTCCATGGTGCAAAACATGAACACGAAAATGTGTTTCCAATTTGATTGCATAGGCCACCATTTTGACAAGGATTCGGTTGACAACTACCAACTACAAGTAGCGAATGGATTCATTGTTTTTATTCGAATATTCTTCTTACTATTCGGTGTTGTTGTAGTAGCAGTAGTGATTGGTGGTGCTATCGTCGTCACAATGCCAAGATATGTCTCACATCGATCACCTGTATATAATGCCGGACAATCACAGTATGCAATATTTCCATTCATTCGACATATACTACCCGACAAACAGTATCCAGGTGGACAATTTCCTATATAATGCATAAAAAAACATGTATTACATGTTATAAGTAGAGAACTCAATAATAGAAACTACCATTCATATTTACATCGCAAAATTTTCCTGTCCAGTCATTTTCACAATTGCAAATAGCAACAGTACTACCACCTAATGTAGCTTCCGCACAAGTTCCGTGTAAACCACAAGGATTTGGATTGCATGAAGTTGCTGTAGCTATTGCTGTTTCACAATTTACTCCAGTCCATCCAATTCCACAATTACATTTATAATTGATACCATCTACTGCACACGTACCACTATTTTTACAGACAACTCCAGGCATTGTTACACATGGATGAACAGCTAAATAATCAATCATTTTCATTATTCACATAATTACGTATAGATTATTTCACATACATAAATCGATATTTTCACATTGTGCACCAGTATATCCAGCTACACAAATACATCCATATGCATTCGTTGCGTTCAGTCCACATTGACCACCATTTTGACATGTCAATCCACTACATGGAGCTAAAGGATATACAAGATTGTGATAATCTCAATAGAAAAATATTCCATCTTCGAGATTTACTTGGTGCAACTTGACAAAATACACCCGTATATCCATTGATACATGCACAACTCATTGTTGCACCATTCCATGAACATTGTCCACCATTTTGACAAGGAGCAGATAGACATGGATTTGTAACAATAGGTTCAGTACAAAGAACACCACTATATCCAGTACTAGTGCAATCGCAAGTAAAACTGGCACCAATCGATGTACATTTACCACCATTCGAACATGGATTTGTCGGTTGACAATTATCTATATTGATAAGATCTTTACATTTAGTTTGAGGGCGAAGAAATAATTTACCTCTTGTTTCACAAAGCGTTCCGATGTAACCTGCAGGACAAACACAAACGTTAACATTACAGACACCACCATTTTGACATCCAGGATTACATCCAGTTGCTAAAACATATTAAAAAAAAACTTATTGAAACAAAAAGAAGAGGATGATAGATGCATACGAAGAACAGAAATAGCTGTTTCACAAATTTTTCCTGTGAAACCATCGGCACAATTACACTTATAACAATCATTTGTTGTTGTATCATCGACACATTGTCCATTATTTTCACAGGTAATAAATTGGCACATCACGCCTTTGAAACGAGAGAAAAGAGAATGGAATGATAATTATGATAGGATACGAAATATTACCTGGATCAGGACATGTAGCTCGTTTTTGTCGATTATATGATCGATATTGCAAAGCATGAATACTTGATAATAATAAAATTGAAATAGTCAATAAATGAGACAAGATCATTGTAATAATCACAATATCGTTCGTTAAACAATTGTGATATTTATATAGAAGCGTGTGTCTTTATTTTTTTGAATGCAAAATCACCTATATCATGCACGACGTTTCTCTTAAAGTGAGATCAAAAAATCAATTACTCAAGTTACCATGTATATATTGTTGTCAGTACGGATTTATCATATGATCATTATTTCAAGGCAGAGCAAAAACTACGTCAATGAAGGGCGTTTTTCTTTTGTATTCATGACATTGATGTGTGTGATTAATATAGTACTTAAATTGAATGGCACGAACAAGATTAAAAGATAAAACCACAAATAGTGTCGACATACAAGTTGATGATCTTAGTTTAATTTTATAGATTTTATTCAACGTAAATTACAAATATATGAAGCTGTGTAGATAAGCAAGAGAAAAGGATGAGTTTATTCCAATGTTAGCTTAAAAATATGTCTCGATTATTCAAGTTGTTCACGTCATATGAAAAAAGAAATCTTTTTTTTTGGAAATTGCTAATTGATTGTGCTTTCACGTACAACTCGACAGTTTCATTACACCGTTGCAAACACAAGCATATGGTCTTGTGCTACTACCAGTATATACACAATCACCAGGCAAACAATTGTATGGACAATCTATAAATAGAAATTGTTGTCTCCATAGATTTTCAAATTAAATATTCTCATACTCGGTGCTTTGACTGCTTCACAATTAGAACCAGCATAACCACTTGGACATGTACATTGATAGCTAGTAGCCGTATTAGAACATTGTCCTCCGTTTTTGCAAGGTTGATTCAAACAATAATTCGTAGCTATAATTACAAAAATAAATAGTTCATGATCGTAATAAATTCAAAACAACGATGAATTACAAGTTCCTGTAGAAGTTTCACATTTAACACCAGTCCAACCAGTCAAACAATTACAGTAAAATGAATTCTGAGTGTTATAACAAACGGCATTATTCAGGCATGGATTTGATGCACATGCATTTACTAGTATTTAAGAATGTTAGACACTCATAATTAATTAAACAGTACAAAACATACCTGGAGATGGAGTTGTAATAACGGGAACAGTACATGTTGCGCCTGTCCAAGTTGATAAGCATCCACATACAAAAGTATTCTGAGTGTTATAACAAGTACCACCATTTTGACATGGATTTGATGCACATGCATTTACTAGTATTTAAGAATGTTAGACACTCATGATTCGTTAAGCATTACAAAACATACCAGGAGCTGGAGTTGTAATAACGGGAACAGTACATGTTGTGCCTGTCCAAGTGGATAAACATCCACATACAAAAGTATTTTGAGTGTTATAACAGGTACCACCATTTTGACAAGGATTTGATGCGCATGCATTTCCTATTATTCAAAAGTGTTAGACACTCATGATTCGTTAAACAATACAAACATACCAGTAGGTGCAGTTGTTGTTGTCGTACCAATGTATGTCTCACATCGATCACCTGCATACGATGCGGGACAAACGCAATATGCCGTATTACCATTCATACGACATTCACCACCTGATAAACAGTATCCAGCAGGACAACCGGCTATTATTGAAGACAAGAATAGACAATATTTTCCAAATAAATAGATTCATTCAAAGACAATTACTCATATCAACGTCACAATATTTTCCTGTCCAATTAGCATCACAAGTACAAACGGCAATGGTACCACCAGTTATAGCAGCTACTATACAAGTTCCATGTGTACAAGGATTTGGATTACATGAAGTTGCTGTAGCTATTGCTGTTTCACAATTTACTCCAGTCCATCCACTTCCACAATTACATTTATAATTGATACCATCTACTGCACACGTACCACTATTTTTACAGACAACTCCAGGCATTGTTACACATGGATGAACAGCTAAATAATCAATCATTTTCATTATTCACATACGTATAAGATTATTTCACATACATAAATCGATATTTTCACATTGTGCACCAGTATATCCAGCTACACAAACGCATCCATATGTATTTGCTGCGATCAGTCCACATTGACCACCATTTTGACATGTCAATCCACTACATGGAGCTAAAGGATATACAAGATTGTGATAATCTCAATAGAAAAATATTCCATCTTCGAGATTTACTTGGTGCAACTTGACAAAATACACCCGTATATCCATTGATACATGCACAACTCATTGTTGCACCATTCCATGAACATTGTCCACCATTTTGACAAGGAGCAGATAGACATGGATTTGTAACAATAGGTTCAGTACAAAGAACACCACTATATCCAGTACTAGTGCAATCGCAAGTAAAACTGGCACCAATCGATGTACATTTACCACCATTCGAACATGGATTTGTCGGTTGACAATTATCTATATTGATAAGATCTTTACATTTAGTTTGAGGGCGAAGAAATAATTTACCTCTTGTTTCACAAAGCGTTCCGATGTAACCTGCAGGACAAACACAAACGTTGATATTACAGACACCACCATTTTGACATCCAGGATTACATCCAGTTGCTAAAACATATTTAGAAAAAACGTGTTGAAAAGAAATAAGAGATTGATATATGCATACGAAGAACCGGAATAGCTGTTTCACAATTTAGTCCTGTAAAACCAACTGCACAATTGCATCTGAAACAATCGGCTATTGTTGAATCAGGTGTACATACTCCATTATTTAAGCAGGTGACAAATGAACACATATTGTCTTTGAAAGAGAGCAAAAAAATAGATTTTTTTTTAAAATTCAAAATGAATTACTTGGATTAGGGCATTCAGCTCGTTTTCGTCGATGTTTTGCTGTTTCAGCAGTGATTGATAAAACTGCGATACAAACGATCAGCGTACATATTGGCCATGAAGCCATTGCTCTTCCTATGTATATAGTTGTTTTTGAATAAAAACGAAATATTTCAAACAGCAGTTATGTTTGTCGTCAATATTATGGTATTTATATAATGTGGGCTAGTTCATACGGCCTCCTACTTGTAATCAATATAAAGTAAAGTCAGGTTTTTTGTAATATAAAAGGGATTAAAAATCAATTTTGAGAAGAGAATGAAATATTTATATTTGGAGAAATGTGCGTCTTCGTCTACTTTGAAATAAAGTCTCAAATGTACTATTTGTTTTAATGATAGTGTGCTAGGAGAAAACAAGAAGCACTCAATTTTCATATCGCAAAATATTGATTTAAGTAGGTTTCTTCAACGAGAAAGTACAAAGATTCGGTGTTATTGACAAAGGATATTTCAAAAAATGAATAATTTAGTTTTCAGTGCGTTTTAATCGAATTATAAAGAAGAAAAAAAAACTATTCAGTATAAACATAAAAAATAGTGACAGTAACATAAGCATCTGATGTTTCTTTTGTAATCGTAAAATGACGATCGAGTTTTGCGTCCCATACACATCGACTAATAATACGTAGATCTTGACCAGTTTTCTGTCCAATCGAAACTAATACAACGATTTTATAACGTGGAAAAGGCATTTGTTTAATTTGACCACGCAAACGATCGGCTAATGTCATTGAAAATTGTTTGGCTAGATTGGCATCATATTTGTAGCCGGTTATTGCCGATTCAAGAACACTTGTTGCTACACGACGTACACGAGCTAAATCTAATTTATGATTATCATTCGGTTCCATTCGATAGGTATTTTCATATCGAATCAAACGTCGATCATATCCGGGCCGATAAGATGAATTTCTCGATGATTGTCGACGTTGTCTTGAACCCGAATTATAGCCAGAGTTAAGTCCGCCACTACTTGTTAGTAAAATGGAATTTCGTGGTAAAATATTTCGTACTTTTGAACTTCGTCTTTCGGCAATACGTGCCTCAGTAGACGAATCTTCGACAACTGTATTCAAATCTGCCATTGTTGGTATTTAATTAAACAACAAAAAACAAAAACGTGAACAATGAATAAATGACCTATTCGAGTTTGTTTGCAATTCGTATTTATTTTGGTATTTTTTGTCGTGAAATACAACATACAAACTTCTAATTGTAACAACAGAGAAGAATCATCATGGTTGCTATTGCAAAATCATTTTTTTCAAGTATCTAATGGATTTTACGTTTTTTTCTGTTCTTTTTATATAAAATAACTTTTTTTAGCAAGCACATATATACATACAATCTGAGCAAAGAACGTCTCTCGTTTCTGCTTCAATAGATTGTCGTCATTATATGAGTGCTCACGGCTATGAGAAGAAATAGAACTTATTTCCTCTTATAACAAGTTGAAGTACCGAGAAAATGAATAGTTAAAGTCTAAAATCACCGTTTTTTTTTTCATTTCATTTTACATGGAGAAGAAAAACAAACAAACAAACAAAACATGATTCATCTGACAGATAATCACCGATCGCCGGTCATCGGTCGGCCACGGCCAACACTGCTGCCCGAACCGAAATAAGCTGGCATTGTTTGATTTGAAGTTTGCTCGTGACTGCACGATGAATTGAGAATACGAGGCGTAACTGATGTTTGCCGACAATAGGATGCTCGACCACGACTTGGCATTCGAGGTGAATTCGATAGTCGTACTTGTTCGTCAAATTTGTTATTATAGTTTTGCATTGATAACGAACTTGAATTGAGTTGTTGTCGAGTATGTTGATCATTTAACGAAAGTTTATCCATTTCGGAGTAGAATGCTGGCCATTGAATTTGATCTCCAGTTACAGTTGAAGGTTCGTTGTGAGTAGAACTGGCCTGCTGTTTATTACTAAAATATGCAAATAGAAAAGTTAAATTTCATTTTCGAATTTTCATCAACATACGAGATCGATGTACGTTTTAATAAATCTTCAGTATATTTCTCCATTGAATGGCCACGAGCACGATTGAATGCTAAATTATACATTTTCAACCATGATAAAACATGATTTTCGTTTGTCTACCTTCTAATGCTTCACTTGGATCGAAATTCATTTGTTCAATCATATATCTATAAACAATTCATACAAATCAATTTTCTACATATTTTATTTGCTTACCGAACAATTAAATAACCTGTTCGATTGAGTCCATGCGTACAATGAACACCGATTAGTTTGTCTGTTTGAAAAAAAGACAAATTTCAATTAAACAATTTCAATGAATATTATACCATTATTTTTATTTTTCCCCAAAAAATTACGAACAACTTCAAGAAATTCTTGATAACATTTCTCACTTGGAATTTGATTATGACCTGGTGTCATTAGCTTATGATATTCAATTTGAGCATCAGCTATATCCTATAATGACAAAATCAAATTTAATTCTTAAAAATAAATCAAACTAACAGCTGGTTTATAATATCGATCAGTATTAGTTAAATCAACAATTAAACCTAATTCTTTGCCTAAATCATCAAGTCGTTCGACAAGATCGCCTAATGTAAAACGTCGATCGTCGTTGAGATGTTTTTGCATTTCCTAAAACAGAACGTTTTTATATCAACGTAATTTCAAGAGAATACAAACGGGTTTTAAAGGACATTTAAAAGCAATAAAACGAGTATTTTCTATCCATGAATTTACACCTAAATAATCGAGCCAACTGAAAAAAATTCAAACAAGACGATATATCGAATCTTTCGCATTTCTTTGATTTTTACCGATCAGGTATTCCACCTCCTGAACCTGTTTTTCGTTTTTTCTCTTCGTCACGTTGTCTATTCGTAATACGAAAACGTTGCGGTTGTTGATATTGAAAATCTGCCATTTTGATTTTCTGCCTTTCTTTTCAAAACTTATCTTCAAAAGAAAGCCAATCAACGATTTAAATAGAAAGAAAAACAAGCAATGACGAAACTATTTCTTATTCATGATATTTCATTTGTTGCATCAGAAATCCAATTTTTAGTCGTGATAAAAATGTTAGATATCTTATTTCTTTGTTTAAAAAAAAGGAAGACGAGCAAAAGAGAGAGAAAAAAATCTTTATTTGTCTGTTTTTTTTATTGAACAGTTTCTAACGAAGGATTCAATGCGTTCATAGTTGACGCTGTTGTAGTTGCTGTCGAAGATGCTGCAAACGATTGTTCTTCTTGTGCACATATTTCATCTAATTGTTTATTTTGCATACGAATGACTACAGCAACGGATGTACATGGTAGAATACCTAATTCAGTGATAACTGCGCTGATAAATGTCGGTGGAGTAACATCATAAGTCATGTTGAGAATATTTAGATTTGAATTCGATGTTTCTGGTGTTGAAGATGAAATAGCTGACTGAAGATTAGAATGACCGGATACTAAATCATTCGGATCACCTGAACAAAACATTTCAGTCTTTCAAAAAGCGAAATTCAATATTACCGAGTTCATTGAAAACAAAACTATCTGTTTGAACACGTTCGCAGAATTTATATGTTTCACAGCAAACGAGCACTGGTACATTATGTGTCTTTGCAATTAACGAGATCTGTGCAGTACCAACTTGACTCATAACATAACCATTGCCCAATAGGCCATGTGCGCCTAATAAAACTTTAGTTACCTAAATCGAACATCGATTTTATTCGTCAAAATCTTAATAAAAACAAAACAAACTTCAGATATAATAAATGGAACAGCATTGATCAATACATAAGTACATTTGACATTCAGTTCTAATAATCTTCGAGCAGATTTTAAGCCATGCAATTGAGGTCGAGAATCGACGATAATCACACGAAAATCAATTCCACGTTGGACAGCTGTTTCCAAAATACGTGTGATCAATGATGAACTAAATACATACATTTCATTGATTCAATTGTATATTTCTTCTTTTTTTTAAAATTTACTATCCAAATATGAGAATGACATCACCATTGGTAATTTTCGTGATTGCATATGTTTCAGCAATGGCTTTACTTGAAAAATCGATTTTTTCCCTTAGGAAACTTCGTATAACATCGCTGAGCAATTCTTTTGCTTGTTCAATCGTTATATTACGTGGTATACGTTCGATATGTGTTTTCAAATATCGAATAGCTGTGCCCATTGTAATTGCATTGGGACGACATTTTGTTAGAAAACTAAGCAAAATTTGGTTCATTTTAATTGGAAATTCTTTTTTCGTTTTACTTGATATTATCTTTTAATTTGGTATTAAGATCATTTGCATCGAGAATCGATGAATTTGTTGACCCAGCAGGACCTTCGTAATCATCGAGCATCTAAAAAATAACTTTCGAATGCGAAAAAATTCAATCGAAGTTTCATACTTTTTGAATAGCAACAAGAAATGTAACACAACGCAAATTCGAACCAACGATTTGTCTAGTTGCATACTGTAAACCTAATTTGACAATGGCAGGATGTACTGATTTTGATTCACTGAAAATCGACCGACTCGAAATGAGAATTATCGAAAAATGAATTCTTACGATGTGATTGATAATTTATCAATATCACGAATGTAGATGTTAAGATGAGCAAAGAGTGTAACACGATCATCATTCGATTTTTTTACTGGTCGTTTTTGTTGAGGTGGTCTGACGACCGATGCACTTGGAGTATTCGAAGTAATAGTACCTGTACGTACTGATCTCGATGTGACTGACATAATCGATTCACCAGCTTCGGATTGCGGACGATGAGATCCTACGAAAAAAGAAAGTTAATCTCATTGTACGCGTTGACAGGCTTAAATACCTGGTTGAGCAGCAGAAATCGAGGGTGTTGGTGTATGATCAGCAGGTGGTTTTCTAGTATTTGCTGATCCTGGTTGTCCTTCATTAGGTTTGATAGTTGGAGTTGCTCCACCTGTCTTTTTTTGCTCTTTTGCTGCACGTTGTGATTCCTAAACAACAAAAAATGAACGTTAAATCATTTGTTTCGAGCAAATTTTACTTGAAGTGCACGACGTTCAGCTTTAGTTAATTGAACTTTAGGTGGAATATTATGCGGTGGTCCAGTGGGTTTTTGTTGAATTTTTGTATTAGCTAGACGTTCGTCTTTAAATGCAGAAAGAGAATTAGTTTAAATTAAAAAAAAAACAAACAAATCAAATCAAAACCGACTTATTTCTGAAACATCGTTCGTCGAATTCGTTTCAGATTTGTCTTGTTTTGATTGTTTTTTGTTAACATTCGTTGTTGAAGTGGCTGACGATGCAGTTGACATCGAATTTTTAGGTACAGACGACATTGCTACTGTTTCTAATTGAGACGACGGTTTCACAGGGATTTCCGATGATTTATTCGAATCGGGTAAATTCTGAAAAAGAATTTTCATTTTTTACTAATCGAATATGAAAAACTATGAAGGCAGAAAAGAAGTACAGTAAAACCTCTCTATTGTGAACACTCACGGGACTTTTCAAAATCATTCAGATTAATGGGGTGATCACTAACGAGGGGTGTTCACAAAGAGATGTTTTACTGTATATGTATATGCGCATGCGATAGGTAAACAAGCGATGAATACGGCACAACAACAAATCAACCTGTTGCTGTTGAGAATATTCGAAAACACTGTCATTATCGTTTTCACTGACAGATTTTGCTGGTTGATTTTTCTTGGCACGATTCCGTTTAGGTTTCGTCGATTCGTTATTATTATCCATGGATGATAGACAAGATAATCTATGTATTATAGTCTAGATAAGAAAAAGAAAAAAAGAATTGTTATTAAAAATTCTATATTCACGAAATTTTACCCGAATAGTTTTTCTGAAACAACTCATTTTGATTACAGACTCAACTTATGTCTACTCATTTATACTCACGTCCTACATTGCATCATCTATCTCGACTGAGTCATTCTTCGAATTAAGTGAGTGGATAAAACAAGAAGAAGAAAAAACAACAGAACGAAAAAAAAACGATTGAGGATTTTTTGTTTGTTTGATATATGTATTTAAAAAGAAATGAATAAGAAGGATCATGTAGAGACACGCGACAAACAGATTAAGAAGAAAATCATAGAAAAAAAGTTGCCCATTGGTTTTGTGTCGAATAAACTACGAGAGAATAACAAATATGTTGATAACAATTGAAAAGCTTGGCATTTAAATTTTAGCGTCAACTGGTTTTCGTTCGACGAGGATTCTTTCTGGAACATCAAGAATACCACTATCAGCAATAACAACATCAGCAGCTGGACGATCATTTGGACCGGTTTTTGTGTTTTCAATTTTGTGAACAACGGACATACCTTTGTGTTTTTTTTGTTGAGAATATTCAATCGATGAAATGAAAATGAAATTTACCTTCAAGGACTTTGCCGAAGACAACATGACGACCATCGAGCCATTCGGTTTTAACAGTCGTGATGAAGAATTGACTGCCGTTTGTGTCTTTGCCTGCATTAGCCATTGAGAGCCAGCCAGCACCATAGTGTTTCAATTTGAAGTTTTCATCGGGAAATCGTTCACCATAGACACTGAAAACGAAAAACCTGATTTGATTCGATTTTTATCTCGTTTAACTACCTTTTGCCTCCAGTACCATCACCACGTGTGAAATCACCACCTTGAATCATGAAACTCTTGATAACACGATGGAATTTCGATCCTTTGTATCCGAAACCTTTGGTACCAGCAGCTAATTGTGCGAAATTTTCGGCTGTTTTGGGTACAACATCACCAAATAAACCGATAACAACTCGGCCGGCTTTTTCACCACCGATTTCAATATCAAAATAAACTTTTTTTGTTACATAAAGCTACGACAACAAACAATTAAAACAATGGTTCCAAAGAAAACAATTTTACTTTATCATCAGCTGCACGAGCTGTTGATGCAACGTAAACAACAAAGAGAAACGCAACAAGTACCAATAATTTCATGATGATCTGAAAAATAAATCAGCGATTGTCGAGGAACAACAACAAGAAATAAACAATGAAAGTTGACGAGGATAATGAAATAGAGGATTGGTTATTGGCAAGGTACCTTTTTTTGATATCGAGAAAGAGAAGCAAACATTTGAAATCTCGAAAAAAAAGAAAGAAAACATCGTTAATAAAAGAATGAAACAAATGTTTTTTTCTATAAGATATGCCTCACTAACTATTATTATATGTAAACGATCGTTGCACTTTTGGCATGCGGTGATTGGCTACAAACAAATCTTTCACGACAGAAATTGATAAGGCAAAAAAATTTATTGATTATGTTCGATGAAAATCAAGTATTCAGAATCTATGTTGAAAAATGAATGAATTTATCATGGACTTCTTTTATTGAGGTTAATCATGAGATGCGAAAGAAGAGAGGTTCAATGCTTCATTTCTATTGGTCGATTTTTTTCTCGCATCATATTTAGTTTTTGATAATCAAATGAAGACGTTCTTCGATATATTTAATGGGTCGAGCAACAGCACGGCCATTGAATTCATCGGTTTCATCGCGTATTTCAACTAGTTCCGTTGAACAATTCGATTCAGTGAACAAATTACTGATATCAGCATCGCTGACAATATAAGGAGGACCTGAAAAATAGATCATAAATAGGATCGATTGATAAAAGAGATTTATACAAACCATTGAACTCAGGATCGGTATAATTGATAGCAATGATAAAAAGTCGAGTACGATTAGGTGTCATTAATCGAATTAACGTATCTCGATATCTATTCATATATAAACATGATTGTAAAAAGTCAGAAAAAAAGAATTTAATTCAATCTTTTACTGTTCACGAGTTGATGGATTAATTGCTACTAAACCACCACGATCCCATATGTAATCAATTGTTGGTAAAGTTCTTTAAAACACAAATGTTAAATCGTGAATTTATACTCGTAGATAAAGCTTACTGATTGAAAGTAAGAAAATTTCCACAATAAATTGTAATTGCATGATCAGTTCCCTATACAATGATGATCTATTTGTTCATTCATTTTGAAAACATGTCCGAAATCTACTTTATAGATTTTATATTGATTTGTTTCATCTTTTTCAATTTCATATGAAATTTGATTTTCATTAAAAAATGCTTCGATAGCAGTTTGAGAACCTTCGATACCAATAACTCGATGACCATTATCTAAAACTGCTTTCATTTCTATGGTTTTTCCACATAGAGAAAACAACACATATTTCGGTTGTTTCGATGCAATTAATTTCGGTAACAAATGAAGTTCAAATAGTCTTTAAATACAAAATTTGTTTCTTGTTTTTATTGGAAAATAAAATCGTTTTTCACCTGCCAATCTCAATTCGATGAAAGCCAATCTTATTTGCCTGCCATCTTCCAAGCCAATAGTTCAAATCTCCTTCGTCAGCTGTTTGCTTAGTTTTATTCTCTGTTGAATCAGTCATTTTCGAATGACACACTTTGCTTTCTTCACTCCATAGAATCCATGTTTCACATACATGATCCTTTTTCTTTACATTCATTCGTAAGAAAATTTATTTATTATCTCATCGAAAGAAAAGGTGCAAGCGCACGACGAATGCGTATATAGTCGCTAGTAGCTTGAAAGACTAAATTCAATTGAAGAATTAAATGAATTGAAAAATTCCATTGGAGAATATACTTCGATAAATTCATTTTTTTCGACAAGTAAAGATAAAGATTATGCAATATGTTTCTTCTCGGCGATGTCAATTCAATCTATGAAGATTTACAAAAGATTTTATTTCAAATAGATGCAGATCCGAAACATGTCGGCGTGAAACCATTTGCTGATATTTCATCGGAAAGTGATTTTAAAAATGAATGTGAAGTTTTGATTATGTTAGGAGCAGTTTTTCGATTGGAAAAAATACATTTGAGTGAAGATAATGTATGGTTTATTGATTTAACATTAGCAAGTTCTAATGATTATCAATTGACGATTCCAGTTGAACATGGTGAACAAACGAATTTATTTAGTTTTGGAAAATTATTACATCAAATGAATAAATTCGATGAAGCAGGAAAATATTATCAATGTTTATTAATAGAATTTTCAAATAATTCATATCAAACAAGTTTATGCTATTATCATATCGGTCGAGTTTATTCCGGTAGAAGAAAATATAAATATGCTATTCGTTGGTATAAAAAATCATTGAAATTGCAAATATTCATCGAAAACAAGAGAACTATCGACAAGCGTTGATATTCTATAGAAAATCTTTGGAGATTTTGAAAGAAAAATATGGTGATGATCACTTGAAAATTGCGACATGTTTGATAAATACTGCTGTTATTTATGTTGTCAAAGAAAAACATCAAGGAATCAACCATTCTGATATACCAATACTTTATAATAATATTGGATTAGTTCATCAACATTTATATCAATTTGATTTAGCTTTGGAAAATTTTCATCGAGCACTCAATATTCATCAGACGTTGCCTGAAGAACAAAATCGAGAATATGCGATAGCATTAGAAAATATTGGATGTGTTTATAAAAGAATCAAACAATGGAAAGACGCAGTGAATTATCTAGAAGAAGCAATTAGTATTATCGTTATTTATTGTTATCTGAACATACGAAGGTCGTTAAACTTGAGAAAACTATTCGATACATTTCGTTTTTAATCAATAAAGATACTGTTGCATAATAAAATAAGTTTGAAGACGTTTCATAACAAAACCGAAGTTATATTGAAATAAGAACTGCGTTTTGTTCATTATTCTATGAAACTATTTCATCAATAGGTGCCGTTAGTTTTCATTTGATTGATCTAATTTCAAATATAAGAGATATTGGCCGAATTTTCTTTCTTTGTTTGATGTAGTCTTTTATAACGTTGCTTTTTTGTTTTTACTTATAATTCATTATTCTCTTCTCTTCTATACGATTTTCATTCAAAAGCTATTTACTGAACAATTATTTAGAGAACGTTTATCTGAATTAGAAAATATGGATGTCGAGCAGGCATTAGACATTATTGATGAAGTGGGTCACAGAGAACGTACGTCCAGTTTAGAAGCCAATACAAGCAGCGAATCTTTATCTTTACAACAGCCGGCAAATGGAAATTTGGCCATGAATGTGATTATTACTGAACTTCGTTCATTAAACGAAGAAATGAAGACAATGAATCGTCAAATCTTAAAACTAAACAACGATATGTTTTATTTGAAATTTATTAGTGTATGTATAGCGTAATATAAAATATACAAATAAATCTAATTTATTTTTACAGATATTGTGTTTCGTCGTCTGCTTACCAATGAAATACTGGAGCATTGGTTTTTTTCCATCCATTTTACTCAGTGAGTACAGCTATTCTGCTACACGCACTGACATATGTATATTTGCTTGTATTTTCAGCCTTGGCTATTACTTTTTTCTGGTTCGTTGAAACGTAGTACTACATTGTACATGTATTAAATATGCAAATGTTAAAAAATAAAAGTTCAATTCTTAAGTTTCAAATGAAAAGTTAATTTTTGATTAAATTGATTGGAATATTTTATTAAAATATTCTTTATTAATCTTACGAAAACAAACCGAGCTTTGATTTCATAATTAAATGGAAAATAAAACTCAATTACATATGTTTCCATTCCGCTAATGTGAGTTGATCCATGTAATCGATCAAAAGTGAAACGAATCCTTGTCTTCTGTTTTATCGAAATTAGAGACTTGTTTGTCCTGTTTAGTTATCATTTGCAATACAAAAGAGAGATCTTATTCGTATAAAAGAATAGAAGATTTAGCTCACTTAGATGGTTATGTTTCTCTCGTTTGTGTCTATTTGAAAGGTACTTAGATAATTGACAGTCATTGAAATTCAACAAAATATTTGACAGATCATTCATTAGATATAAGCTTCGTCATTCAGAATACGAAATATTATCTAATTCAAATGTTATACGTCATTGATAAAAATATGAGGGTGGGTGTTGAGGGTGAGGGTGAATTTTGGGTTGGTGGATTGGCGCCATTTGCTGTCGTCGTGCTTGCTAGTTTTGCTTATTCGTTCAGCAGTGAATTCTTAAAGCATCTCCGTCAACGTTTGCCTGCGATACAACAATGAGAAACGCAAAATTTCGAACTAATCTACAGTCATTATCGATTCCATTTACAAATGAAGAAAAACATATGTTCACATTATAGGAAAGACAAAATTTTACTCTGAACATCGAATTTATCAACACAGCTATTAAATGTAACGTCGTGTCTATCGAGTTTCTATTGGGTTTGACTTGGTCAGTTGGTCGTTGGTTAAATTGTAACAATAGGAACTCAATTCTCTCATTATCTATTGCTCTTCTGTTTTAACAAATATCCGTTCGTTTATTCTTAGAAGATACAGTCGGAATTGGTGCATTACGGATGGGTCTTTCAGGACCAGGTGATGAAAATTCACATTACGTACTACGCGACTTACATTTCTATGAATCATTTGCTAAGAAAGAACATATACTATCTCAGACACTACCTATTCAATTAGATCTTACGAAAGTAATCAATGAAACACATGTTATGGAAGGTGAACATGGAGAATTCAGTGGTATTTTTATTCCAACATTTGCTGTGGATATGAACAGTTTGTTTGTTTCGAATGATCAATTTGTTCGTTCTGCATTGCCGATGACGACCCGAAATTATCTTTCGTAATTTATTATTTACTATTGTTTGTTTGGAAATATTCGGTCTCATATTTTTATCCTATCGACTTTTATTCAGACCATTGTATCAATTTTCAGTTAACAAATATCAAAGAAACAGTCAAATAACAAGAGATGATAAGCAAAAAACGAATTTTATCATTTATAAAATTGACGCCTTGAAAACCGATCAAAATGACAATGATTATACTTCTTCGACTTTTTAAAATCATAGTTCCTATTTTTTTTCATTATAATAATCGACAAAATAGCCTTGCCTTCAATCTGTCTACTTATTTTGACAAATGAAAAAGAAAAAACAGCATGCATATCCATAAATAATCATCACATGCATTTTTTCTCATCGAAAGACATATGCCAAATCATTTTTTTAAATTATTTGATCACGTAGTTTGTTATTTGTCACTGCCGTCAAAAGAACATCTCGTATTTTCTTTTCTTAGTCCTACTATTAGAAACGGTGTTTTTTTCTTATTATTATTATGAGTCAGATTAAGTTGTCTGTTGTTCTTTAATAAATTCAGCTTAATTAAATAGATTCAAAAGAGAATAGGAAAAAATAGATTTTTTAGGTGCCCAGACAATATTATACTGCAGACTTTTTATTGTCTGCCCAACAGATGGAAAATAGGACAAAACTTAAGAAATTGTCAGGAAAAGTGCATTCAACGTCAGAAGTTCAAGTATGACGCAGTTTTTTAGTGCTCCTCTATTTTCATAGTTTCATTTTTACTTGAGTACAATAGAGAAAGATTAGAAGTAAGTTAAGATGTCATAAAAATGAGACTGCGTCGTATCATTGTGAGAAATAAAAAGAATAAATTGATAACAATGAGATAGAAAAAGGAAAATCATGTCATATTCTATCTACAATTCGTTCGTTTCCATCTGCAGTAAGACATTCGTCAATGCTCGATTATTTTATTTCTTCACATGAGATCTAGAACGTTTTTTTTTAGAAACATCTATTCATAAAAATCAGTATTTTTTAGGCTAGTCAACATTCATCTCGTTTTATGGAGCTTATCGCAAATGTCGTTCTAAATCAAATATCCATGAGATTCTTGCGGAAATGCGCTCTTCACTAAGATCAAAAGACTAAACCTTTCATCAAAAATATTTAATTCGCCGACATACCTCGACGACGACGACAACATCATATATATTCTTTCTATATAATTTTAGAAAATTTCCAGCTTGTAACTATCATTGAATCGATGAAGTCTCCTAACTATTTACACTATTATTACTTCCTATTCTTGTTAAAACAAGTCGATGGTATATTTTCACCTGATTCGAGTGATTATAATGCATATGGAGTTAAAATAACAATGAACGATTATTTTCTTATTCTCGCACAAAACAATAAAAATCCACCATCTTTCTTCATTCAACTTGGACCTTTCAA
>Ga0209930_1001131_pt1 | contig 46420 bp, 48 predicted proteins | sample ThiBiot_500_biof_2_FD_183948 | JGI IMG/M metagenome (GOLD analysis project Ga0209930, IMG submission 183948) | Wastewater bioreactor microbial communities from Cape Town, South Africa - Thiocy_cont_500_biof (SPAdes) | ecosystem: Engineered > Bioreactor > Thiocyanate-remediating >...
CCGGCGCTGCGCCTGGAAGCCGTGCCCGGCCTATCGGGTCCTCCGACCCTGACTTGACTTTGAAAATCGGCGAACAAAGGCGGAAAGTCAACCGAAAGTGGACTTTGACGCGGACCCTGCCTAGGTAGGATCGCTGCCGCGAACGATCAAGGAGCCGTCCATGGAGACTGTGCCGGAAACCGCCGCCGAGCCCGCCTTCCGCGAGATCACCGTCGGCAGCGGCGACGCGGCGCGTCAGATCGCCGTGCTGGAGCGCGCCGGGAAGGGCCGCGGCATCCTCTTTCTCGGCGGCTACATGTCGAACATGCGCGGCGCGAAAGGCGACGCGCTCGATGCCTATGCCGCCGCGACGGGCCGGCCGATGACGCGCTTCGACTATTCCGGGCATGGCGAATCGGGCGGGCGTTTCGAGGACGGCACCATCAGCCGCTGGCTGGAGGAGGCCTCGGCGGTGCTGGACCGCGCGGCCGGTGCGCCGCTGATCCTCGTAGGCTCCTCGATGGGCGGCTGGATCGCGCTATTGCTCGCGCTGGCCGAGCGGGCAGCAGGTGGCGGGCGCATCGCCGGCCTCGTGCTCCTGGCGCCGGCCACCGGCATGACGCACAGCCTGATGCTGCCGCAGATGGACGCCGCGGCGCGGGCGGAGCTCGAGGAGAACGGCGTGGTGCGTCGCGCCAGCGCCTATTCCGAGCAGCCCTATCTCATCACGCGCGCGCTGATCGAGGATGGTGCCCATCATCTTCTGGCCGACAAGCCGATTGCCATCGGGGCGCCGGTCCATATCATCCAGGGCGTCCTCGACGAGGACGTGCCTTTCGACCACGCGCTCGACCTCATGTCGCATCTCGCCGAGGACGACGTCGTGCTGACGCTGATCAAGGATGCCGGTCACCGTCTGTCGCGGCCGGAGGATCTCGCCAAGATCCTCTCCGCGGTCGAGGCGATGAGCTGAGCGGGCGGCCCCTTTCGAAAAGGAACGATGCCATGGCGACCAGAGGCTTCTTCGGCAAGCGCCCGACCGAGATCGAGGCGGGACGCCTCCCCCCCGGACAATATCTGACCGAGGATTTCCCGGTGCTGTCGGCCGGGCCGACGCCGCGGGTCGATCTCGACAAATGGAGCTTCACGCTCAAGGACGGCGTGCGGCCGGTGGCGAAATGGACCTGGGACGAGTTCCAGAAGCTGCCGCATGTCAAGCTGACGCGCGACATCCACTGCGTCACCAAATGGTCGAAGTTCAACACCGCCTGGTCGGGCGTCATGATCGACGACATCCTCGCCGAGGCCGGCATCGAGGCGCCGACGGGTTTCACGCTGGCGCATTCGTTCGACGGATACACGACAAATGTCCCGACGGCCGACCTCGTCGGCGGCAAGGCGATGATCGCCACCGCCTATGACGGGCAGCCGATCACGGCCGATCACGGAGGACCGGCGCGGCTCCTCGTGCCGCATCTCTATTTCTGGAAATCGGCGAAGTGGATCAACGCGCTGCAGTTCACCGCGCGCGACGAGGCGGGATTCTGGGAGCTGCGCGGCTATCACATGTATGGCGATCCCTGGCGCGAGCAGCGCTTCACGGGCGATTGACGCCGTGACGAGTCTCGAACCAGCCGCCGAGCTCGCGCCGCATCGCCTTGTCTGGCAGCAGGCGCGTGTCGAGGCGATCCACGCCGAGACGCCGGAGGTGAAATCCTTCGTGCTGCGGCCGGCGAACTGGACCGGCTTCACCGCCGGCCAGCATGTCGACATCCGCCTCACGGCGCCGGACGGCTACCAGGCGCAGCGTTCCTATTCGATCGCCTCGGCGCCCGACGACAGCGGCACGCTGGAGCTCGCGATCGAGGCGCTGCCGGATGGCGAGGTGTCGCCCTTCTTCCACGATGTCGTGGAGGTCGGCGACACGATCGAGCTGCGCGGTCCGATCGGCGGCCATTTCATCTGGAATGCGCCGCTCGGCGGGCCGCTGCTGCTGGTCGGCGGCGGCTCGGGGCTCGTGCCGCTGATGTCGATCCTGCGCCAGCGCGCCCGCGTCGCGCCTGAGATACCAGCCACACTCGTCTATTCGGCACGGCGTTACGACGACCTCATCTTCCGCGACGAGCTCCTCCGCCGCCGCGACACCGATCCCAATTTCCGGCTCGAGATCGCGCTCACCCGCGAACAGGCGCGGGACGGGCTGCATTTCGGCCGCATCGACGCCGCGCTGATGGCGCGGGCGATCGGCACCGAGACGCCGAAGCTCACCTATATCTGCGGCTCCAACCCCTTCGTCGAGGCGGCGGCCTCGCTGGCTCTGGCAGCCGGGCTCCCCTTCGGCAGCATCCGGACAGAGCGCTACGGCGGGTAGAGCCACGTCACCTGCCGCGCCACGCGCCGCTCTGCCACAGCGCCGTCAGGGCGTCGCGATAGGTGGGATAGCGCAGCGTGACGCCGAGTTCGGCGAGGCGTGCATTTCCCACGCGCTTGTTCTCGGCATAGAAGCTCCGCGCCATCGGCGAGAGGTCTGCCGTCTCGAAGGGGATGTCGGGCAGCGGCGGATAGCCGGCGAGGTTCGCAGCATAGGCGACGACGTCCTGCGGCGGCGCGGGCTCGTCATCGGTGACGTTGAAGACGCCCGTGGCGCGCCGCGCGGCCGCCGCCTCGATCACCGCCGCGATGTCGTCGACATGGATGCGGTTGAAGATCTGGCCGGGCTTCACGAGCCGCCGGGCGCTGCCGTCTTCGAGATTGACGAAGGTGTTGCGGCCGGGACCATAGATGCCGGCGAGGCGGAGCAGCGCCACCGGAATGCCCCGCTCCGCCCCGAGCGCCGTCCACGCCGCCTCGGCCTCGACGCGGTTGCGGGCGCGCTGCGAACCGGGACGCGGCGCCGTCGCCTCGTCGACCCAACCACCGCCATGATCGCCATAGACCCCGACTGTGGAGAGATAGCCGATCCAGGAAAGACCGGACGCGGCACGGATACCGGTTCCAAAAGCTGCAAGCACCGGGTCGCCGTGATCGCCGGGCGCGACCGACTGCACCAGATGCGTGGCCGAGCCGAGCGCCTCGCGGACCGCGTCGCTCGCGGCATGGCCGTCGAAGACCAGCGCGTCGATGCCGGCTGCCCTGAGCCGTTCGGCCTTCTCCTTCGTCCGCACCGTTCCAGCGAGCGAACCGACCCGGCCCTTCATCCTGCGCGCGAAGGCGAGCGAGGAAAAGCCGAGGCCGAAGATGAAGAAGCGGGCGTCCTGCAGGGCACCGTGCTGCGGGGAAGGGTGTTGGCTCGAGGCGTCTTGCATGGGGTCTCCGCGCGTCGCGCGGAGACTAGAGCCTTTCGCCCACAGCGCTCAACCCTCGTCGGCCGGCTGCTGCACGACGCCGGCTTCCCAGCCGAGAATGGCGCGCTTGCGCGTCAGGCCCCAGTGGTAGCCGGTGAGCGCCCCGGATTTTCCGAGGATGCGGTGGCATGGCACGACGAAGGAGATGGGGTTTCGGCCGATGGCCGCGCCCACGGCGCGCGCCGCCTTGGGGTTGTTCACCTTCTCGGCGATCTGCGAATAGGTGGCAGCATGGCCGAGCGGCACCGAGAGCAGGGTCTCCCACACCCGCACCTCGAAATCGGAGCCGATGAAGACGAGGCGAAGCGGCGTATCCGGCCGCCAGCGCGAGGGATCGAAGATGCGTGCGGCATAGGGCGCCGTCGCCTCCCAGTCTTCCTCGTAGCTCGCGCAGGGAAAGCGCCGCGTCATGTCGGCGAGTGCCGCCCGCTCCTCGCCCGGATCGGCGAAAGCGAGGCCGGCGAGGCCGCGATCGGTGATCATGATGAGCGCATAGCCGAAGGGCGAGCCGTGGAAGCCCCACTTCATCGCGACGCCCTCGCCGCGCGCCTTGTAGGCGCCGGGGCTCATCGCCTCATGCGTCACGAAGAGATCATGCAGCCGGCCCGGCCCCGAAAGCCCGACCTCGTAGCTCGTGTCGAGCACCGAGGCGTCGCCGTCGAGCAGCATGCGGGCATGGTCGAGCGTGTGCGCCTGGATGAAGGCCTTGGGCGACAGCCCGCACCACCGCGTGAACAGCTTCTGCAGCGACAGCGGGTTCATGCCGACATGAGCGGCGAGACGCTCCAGCGAGGGCTGCTCGCGCCAATGCTCGGTCAGGAACTCGATCGCGCGGCGGATGATCTCGTAGTCCTGGTGGGGAGCCGGAGGAACGGGGTCGGCCATGGCGAGGGCGGTTGCTATGTTCATCGTCTGGATCCGTGGCGTCGGCGTCTCGTGTCGATGATGCCACTCTAGGAATGCTGCGCACGCGGCGACACCCGTTTCTTGCGCCGGGTCAGCGCCTCGGACACACTCGCCGGACAGGAGCCGTCAGCGGGCGCGCAGGCTCGTCAGCGCGTTCTGCAGCGCTGTCGCGAAGCCCTCGCGATCGTCGGGATTGAGGAAGCTGCCGATCGAAAGCCGCCTGCCATGAGAGGCGAGCGCCATGCGCGTGATGCCCCAGTCGGGAAGCCGCTCGACCTCGAGCCGCGCCCAATAGGGGTTGAAGTCGAACTGCTCCATCTTGCCGCTTGCCGAGATGCGGCGGATCGTCAGCGTATCGCGCGTCATCTCGACGATCTCGCGCGCCCGCGCGGCACGATAGTTGAGACGGAAGGCGAACTGGATGGCGAGAATGTCGAGGCCGAAGAAACCGGCGATCGGCCAGGCGCCGAGTGACCAGAAGAGCAGCCCGCTCGCGAAGCAGGTCGAGGCGACCAGCATCAGCAGCAGCGCGAAGCCGCGCGGCGACAGCGATCGATAGGGCTTCAGAACCGCCGAGAACACCAGTTCGGCCGGCTCGTCCATGTTGCGGTCAGTCATGGCGCATCAGTATAGAAGCTCGATGCCGGATTCCCAGCCTCTTCCCAAAAGCCCAAGGCGACGCCGCACGCTGACGCGCGCGGAGGCTGAGGAGTTCTTCGCCCGCTTCGCCGCCCGCGAGCCGGAGCCGAAGGGCGAGCTCGATTACGTGAATCCCTTCACGTTGCTCGTTGCCGTCGTCCTCTCCGCGCAGGCGACCGATGCCGGCGTCAACAAGGCGACCAAGGCGCTGTTCGCCGCCGCCGATACGCCGGAGAAGATGCTGGCGCTCGGCGAGGAGCGGGTAACCGAGCATATCCGCACCATCGGCCTTTTCCGCACCAAGGCCAAGAACGTCATCGCGCTGTCACGGCTGCTCGTCGAACGACATGGTGGCGCGGTGCCGCGCGACCGCGAGGCCCTCGAGGCGCTGCCGGGCGTCGGGCGCAAGACGGCCAATGTCGTGCTCAACATCGCCTTCGGCGAACCGACCATCGCCGTCGACACGCATATCTTCCGCGTCTCGAACCGCACCGGGCTCGCGCCAGGCAAGGATGTCGTCGCGGTCGAGGCCGGCCTCGAGAAGATCGTCCCTGTGCACTACCGCCTGCATGCGCATCACTGGCTGATCCTGCACGGCCGCTATGTCTGCAAGGCGCGCAAGCCCGATTGCCCGACCTGCATCGTCAACGATCTCTGCCGCTTCCCCGACAAGACCATCGCCTGATCAGGCTGCGTTGAAACGCCACTTCCGCTCGATGGCCGCCGTGAGATCGACATCGTTGGCGCGCGCAAACAGCAAGACATGCCCGAGCAGGTCGGCGGTCTCATCCGACAGATCCTGCAGCAAGGCTTCCCGAGGCCTGCCATGCGTGCGTCCCCTGCCTGCGAGCTTGTTCCAAGCCTTGACGAGTTCGCCCAACTCCTCCGTCAGCTTCAGCACGAACCATTCGGGATCGCGACTGATACCGTTGGCGCGGGCATAGTCGTCCGAGGCGCGCTCGAACTTCATCGAAAGCTCTTGGATCATCAACCGCCCCATGTTCATGATATGTTCGCATACATGGTATCGGCAGACGATCTCTGTCAAGCAGGCAGCAGCGCCATGCAGAAGGGCGGCGCGTCAGTAGCCGCGTGCCATCGCGGCGGCGAAGATCGGGATGGCGAGGAAGATCGTCGCCTCGAGATGCAGATACATCCGGGTCGACCGGATCTCGGCCGCAGAGGGCAGCCAGCCCGGCTCGCCCTCGGCGCGCTTCCGCCAGGCGATCATCTTCAGCGTCGGCGGAATCGACAGGAGGCCGATCAGCGCGAAGGCCGCCATCTTGGCCCAGAAGGACGGGCTCTCGGCATAGTAGTGCCAGCCTTTCAGGCCGAAGAACACCCGCAGCACGCCGATGACGAGCACCGCGCCGGCCGTGGCGCCATAGACGATGTCGAGCCTGGCGACGCGGTTGAGGCCCGGGAGGTCGAGATCGCGCTTCAGCCAGACGAGCTGCACGGCCAGCATCGCGAACAGCACGAACACTGCCAGGTGATGCAGGATCGCGAGGACGAGATCGACGACCACCGGATCACTCCACCAGTTCCACGGGGCGACGGCCGCGCACCCGCTTGTTGAGATGCGTCATGAAGGCCATGGCGAAGAGCGGCGTCAACAGGTTGACGATCGGGATCGCGAGGAACAGCGCGATGACGAAGCCGCCGACAAGCACCGTGCCGGCATTCTCGCGGCGCAGCGCCCGTGCGGCGTCGACACCGCCGAACCGCGCCGCCGCTGCCTCGAAGAATTCGCGGCCGAGCAGATAGCCGTTGCCGATGAAGAAGGCGACGAGATTGACGCCGGGCACCAGCAGCAGCACGAGACAGATCAGATTGACCACCACCGCCGTCGCCGCGAAGCCGATGGCGCCGAAAGCGCTCTCCTTCAGCGACAGGCCTGTTCCAGGCGGATCGAGGGGATAGTGCCTTCGCTCGACGATCGCCGCGATGTCGTCGGAGAAGAGGCCTGCCATCAGCGCCGAGACGGGCGCGACGAGAAAGGCGATGCCGATGACGAAGCCGAAGCCCGAGACGATCGCGACGGAGGTCCCTATCCAGGCATGGTCGGGCCAGTCGGCAAAGTGGACCACCGCCGCCTGCAGGGCGAGCCAGAGCAGAAAGAGCAGGAGCAGCGTCAGCCCCAGCACCTTCAGCAGGACAGCGCGGAAGGGGCGTGTCGGCAGGTCGGAAAGAGCGAGCCAGGCGGCGGCGAGCATCGTGCGGTCAACCTCCTTCGCGGCGTTTGGGCAGCCTCGGCTCAGGACGCCGCTGCGCACCGGCAGATGGTCACGGCAGCGGCGGGCCGCAAGCCGGACCGACGGTTGCACGGCAAAGCGCCGGCTGTATAGTCCGCAACCGACCCGCCCGCCGGCCCGCCGGCCCCTGCTCTTTTCGGATCGGCCATCGAATGACGCAAGCCAGCTACGACGTTCTCGGCATCGGGAATGCGATCGTCGACATCCTGGCGCGGGCTGAGGACAATTTCCTCGTCGAGCAGAAACTGACCAAAGGCGCGATGCGGCTGGTCGACATGGAGGAATCGGCGCGGCTCTACGCCGCCATGGGGCCGGCCATCGAGGCGTCGGGCGGCTCGGCCGGTAACACGGTGGCCGGCATCGCGTCGCTCGCGGGCCGCTGCTCCTATGTCGGCAAGGTCGCGGACGACCAGCTCGGCGCCGTCTATCGTCACGATATGCGCGCCATCGGCGCCCGCTATGATGTCGCGCCGCTGCCGGCGGGCACGCTGCCGACCGCCCGCTCCATGATCTTCATCACGCCGGACGGCGAGCGCACGATGAACACCTATCTCGGCGCCTGCCACCGCCTGGGGCCCGAGGATATCGACGAGGCGCTCGTCGCCGATACCAAGATCACCTATTTCGAAGGCTTCCTGTGGGACGCGCCGAGCGCCCGTGACGCCTTCCACAAGGCGGCGTCGATCGCGCATCGCGCCGGCCGCAAGGTGTCGCTGACGCTGTCGGACGCCTTCTGCGTCGACCGTTTCCGCGGCGATTTCACGCGGCTCCTGAAGGACGGCACGATCGACATCCTGTTCGCCAACGACGCCGAGCTCAAATCCTTCTACCAGACCTCGAGCTTCGGGGCGGCGCTCGACGCGCTGCGCGGCGAATGCCGGATCGCCGCGGTCACCGTCGGCGCGGAAGGCTCCTTCGTGGTCACGCCGGACTCGGTGGTCCAGGTTCCCGCGACGCCTGTCGAGCAGGTCGTCGACACCACCGGCGCCGGCGATCTCTACGCGTCGGGCTTCCTTTACGGCGTCGCACGCGGCTTCGCGCTGACGGATGCGGCGGCGCTCGGCTCGCTGGTCGCGGCGGAAGTCATCACCCATATCGGCCCGCGCCCGGCTGTCTCGCTGGTCGATCTCGCGCGCCAGCACGGTTATCCCCTGTGACGGCGGAATGACGCCTCCATGACGATTGACAAGCCCCGGCCGCGCCCTTAATCAACGCGGCCAAGCCCAGATGGCGGAATTGGTAGACGCGCTGGTTTCAGGTACCAGTGACGCAAGTCGTGGAGGTTCGAGTCCTCTTCTGGGCACCAATCACTCTTAAGTGATTGGTTTCGTTGGGTCGATTGATCTGCGTGCTGTGCACCAACGGCTGTGACACCAAGTGTGACACCGGGCTCTGCAGAAAATGGATCGGCTCCCTGAGCGAATGATGGTGCGAAACGGCACCTATTATCACCGCGTCAAGGTTCCAAGGGACATTGTCGACCGCTACGGAAAGCGGATCGAGGTTGTGTCGTTGCGGACGAAAGACCGCAAAGTCGCAAAGGCGCGGAACGCGCGCATGACCGCCGACCTGAACGAGAAGTTCGACCAGGTCCGCGCCGCGTCAATCACAGCCGAGCTGAGGCAAGAGTCCGCACCGCTGAGCGCGGAACGCATCGCTTCGATCACTCGTGCGCACGCAGCGCGAATCGAAGAGCAGCTCTTGGTCGACCGCGTCGAACTTTTCGAGGCAGCGGTCGCCGACCCTCGCCGCCTATGGAAAGGCGAACTGATCAAGCTTCCCGACGATGCCGATGGGGAGAATTTCGATCCAGCCTTCGCCCATCTCGTTGAGGATGGCGAGCTCTCGCCCGTCCTGGCCTATCTTAACCGGATTCGCCTCAAGCGTCGACTTGAAACGCTCCGAGTCGATCTCAAGGCCGGCAATCTTCAAAGCTTCGTCGCGATGGCAAGGGACGGGCACGGAGTGACCAACCGCGCCGCCGCAATACGGCTCGCCAAGGCGCTCGCTGAGGCGGAGATCGGCGCACTGGAGGCTTTGCTGGCCGGGCAGGGCGAACGGCCGCCAAAGACCGGTCTCGTCGCCGGCGCTGGAGTATCAGCGCCAGCGCCTATGGCTCCCTCCCTCGATCGGCCGTTCAGGCGCCCGCCATGGCGCTCGATGTTATGTTCGATCGCTGGCGAGCAGAAACCAAGCCTGCACCGAACACGGTTTCCACATGGCTGGGCGCGATCCGCGACTTCAAAGCGCATTTAGGGCCGAGCGCAGACGATATTCGCATCATCGGATCAACTGACGTTCTGGCTTGGAAGGACGCTCTCCTCGAAGCGGGCCAGCAGCCAAGCACGGTGAACGGTTCGAAAATCGCCTGCCTGAATGCTGTCTTCAACTGGGCAGTTCGCAAGCGGCTTCTGATTGAGAACCCTGCGAAGGGGATCAAAGCCTCTGCCAAGGTCCAGGCAGGCACCACGAAACTCCCCTATACGGACGCCGAGGTTGCTCAATTGCTTGCGCTCGCTAGGGCAGACACTAAACCGTATCTGCGTTGGTTACCCTGGCTTGCGGCAGCAACCGGCGCTCGGATTGGCGAGCTTGCACAGATGCACGCAGACAGATCGAGATCTCAGAGACGATCTCAGTCCTTCACATCCGCCCTGCCCCGGACGCAGGCCGTCTCAAGACTGCGGAGAGCGAGCGCTCGATCCCTGTCCACTCGGCGCTCGTGAAGGAGGGTTTCCTCGATTTCGTGCGAAGCGTCGGGCAAGGGCCGCTTTTCTACGGGCACTCGTCGGGAGACCCCAACAAAAAGCATGCCTCCAAGAGCAAGACCAAACTGAACCGCCCCGGGTTTGTCGGAGGCCCCAACTCCTGAGAGGATGGCTATGACGAGCAAGACGACGAACAAGTTTTCGCCTGAGGTGCGTGCCTGCGCGGTGCGGATGGTGCTGGATCACGAGGCCGAGCATCCGTCGCGCTGGGCGGCGATCACGTCGATTTCGGGCAAGATCGGCTGCACGGCGCAGACGCTGAGCGAGTGGGTGAAGAAGGCCGAGGTCGACGCCGGCAAGCGGGCCGGAATGACGACGGATATGGCGGCCAAGCTCAAGGCTCTCGAACGCGAGAACCGAGAGCTGCGGCAGGCAAACGAGATTCTGCGTAAGGCGTCGGCGTATTTTGCCCAGGCGGAGCTCGACCGCCGACACCGGTCATGATCGCGTTCATCGACTATCACCGCGGAGCCTATGGGGTCGAGCCGATCTGCAAGGTATTGCCGATCGCCCCGTCAACTTACCATGAGCATGTCGCCAGGCGGACCTATCCCGGGAAGCTGTCGGCTCGGGCGAAGCGGGACCTGGAACTGAAGCCGCAGATCGAGCGCGTATTCGGCGAGAACTTCGAGGTCTATGGCGCGCGCAAGGTCTGGCGGCAGATGTTGCGCGAGGGGTTCGACGTCGCCCGCTGCACGGTCGAACGTCTGATGGCTGAGCTCGGCCTGCAAGGCGTCATTCGCGGCAAGCCCCTCCGCACGACCGTTCAGGACAAGGCGGCGCCGTGCCCGCTCGACCATGTCAACCGGGGGTTCCATGCGCCGGCCCTGGAACATGCTGTGGGTCTCGGATTTCACCTATGTCAGCACCTGGTCGGGCTTCGTCTACGTCGCCTTCGTGATCGATGCCTATGCTCGGCGGATCGTCGGTTGGAGGGTGTCGCGGACGGCCCATGCGAGCTTCGTCCTCGACGCGCTGGAGCAGGCCCTGCATGAGCGAAGGCCCGTCCATCGAGGCGGCCTCGTGCATCATTCCGACAGGGGATCTCAATACGTCAGCATTCGATACACCCAGCGCCTCGCCGAGGCCGGCATCGAGCCCTCGGTCGGCAGCGTCGGTGACTCCTACGACAATGCTCTCGCAGAGACGATCAACGGACTCTACAAGGCCGAGCTGATCCATCGGCGCGGGCCATGGCGATCCTTCGAGGCCGTGGAGTTCGCTACGCTGACCCGGGTCGACTGGTTCAACCATCGACGGCTGATGGAGCCCATCGGCAACATTCCGCCGGGCGAAGCCGAGGAACGCTACTACGCCATGCTGGATGAGCCAGCCATGGCGGCGTAACTCAAACCAAACGGCCTCCGACAAACCCGGGGCGGTTCAATGACGAGCCCCCAGGCAGGCCCATCTCGCAATGACCCGACATAGCCGACAGTTTTCTGCCCGCCAGGGAGGACCGTAGGGGACCCAAAGGCCCTCCTAGGGTGGAGTGGGGCTGAGCGCCCTCACAGTGCAAGCAGCTAAACTCTAAAGTCGGGTCGCCGACCGCTTGGAACGAGCACAATTTCGTCTTTCGGGAGTCGGACGGTCTGTTCCAGCATGGCAAAGGCAACGCCGGCCTTCGACGGCTGTGCTGCGGATGCGACCGATCTGACGATCATTCCGATCAATATGGGCGAGCCGATCCTTATCGCTCGCGGATCCAATGCGGCGCACAGGCTGGGCTTCTCGCCACATGGCGCCGGTCGAGACACCGCCCGCAGCGCCCATGTCCGACGGTTAATCGATGACTACAGAGCTGATGCCCGTGGTCTCAGCCCGAACAACATCTCAGCAATCCTCGCAAGGAGACGGCAGAACTGGATGTTCGCTTCGTCTCGGGAGAGCCGGACGTCTCGGAATTGCAGATCGACTGCAAGAGCACGGTCTTTTTCCGCGCGCAGATCGCGGAGTTCGAGCTGGCGATATTGTTGACGAGGTGATCCTCTATGGCTGAATCGTGGCAGATAATGTTGAGCCTCGGTGATCAAGCCGCGTCTATGCTGCACTCTACTGATCTGTCCCGGCTATCGCGGCGATGCGATTTTGGTTAAGCGCCTCATCTCGACAAAGCTGTCTTTGCCATAGTGAACGGCATTGCGTGCGAAATAGGGTGGCACCTGCATGTCGAATTGCGCGTAGCCGTGGCTCACATCGCTGCGCAGGAGATCCGTGCGACTTCCGATGTCGAGACGAAAGCGCTCGCCGCGCCGCAGCACGACCGGCTGCGGGGTGAGGCTGAAGCGAAGGGTTACCAGAACGCCGGGCACGAGGGGTTCCGGCGTGTCGATGTCGATGGCGATCTCGGTTGCTGTGGAGCGGGTCTCGTCGATCCTGCGGCAGGCCGGCCGGATCATGCCCATGGAAAGGATCCAGTAGGTCCCGTCTGCCGCGACGACGCCCGTGCGGGCAACGATATGGGAATCGATCTCGTTCGAGCTGAAGGCGAGGCTCACGGTCACGGGTCCGGTCAGCTCCATCTCCTCCTCGATCGGCATCTCGAAGGCGAGGGATTGATTGGCGACCTCGTCGAAGCCAGCCGTGACCGTGGCGCCAGGGGGCACGGCTGCCCAGCGGTTCAGGCCGCCGGTCGCCAGTTCCGGTGTCAGCCGATGCGTGGCCGTGTCGGCGCCGTCAGAGACGAGATAGAGCCGCAGTGGCGTGCTCTCCGGAAGCGGCCAGTCGGCTGCGGATCGGTAGGTCCCGGCGCCTTGCCGCCAGTAGCGCACCCTTGCCTGGCTCGCATAGCCATTGTCGGCGCCGTAGAGTAGATGGTCGAAGAAGGCGAGCGCCTCCAGCTGCCAGTGATAGGCCGGCAGCTCATAGGCCGGCGGGCCGATGATCAGCCATCGCCGGTCGCGCCGCGTGCCGGCATTCTCGAAAAGGTCATAGGCGCCGAACTGGTGCAGATTGAGGTAGCCCGGATTCTGCACCACGACGAAAGGTACCTCGATATCGCCGAGCGCGCCGGACGGCCCCTTCGGCAGCGGCGAGGCCGAGCGTGTCTTGCCGTCGAGCATGAGGGCAGCGAAGAGCGCGCGCGCCGCCGGCGTCGGCATCTGCCGCTGGAAGGCCTTCATGATCCGCACCATCCGCTTCCTCAGCGCCGGCCACCATAGATGCTTGAGGGGCGAATTGAGGAAGTGGCTGATTGCCGCCCGCAGGAACGGCGGCACATGCAGCCGTGATTGCAGCGGCGTGAAATTGGCGCCCATCCACGTCGCGAAGAAATCGGGCTGCGGCGCGCCGCCGAACATGGCGATGTGCCGAAAGAAGTCCGTGCACATCTCGATCGTGAAGAAGGCCTTCAATGCCGGCGGGCGAAGACGCGCCACCTGCGGCTGCGTCATGCCATAATAGGACGTGCCGAAGAGGACGACCTGCCCGTCGCACCAAGGCTGCGCGGCAACCCATTGGATGACCTTGGCATGGTCCTCGACATCCGTGTCGTTCAGATAGACACCATCAGCGCCAGTCGAGCGGCTCATGCCGCGCCGCGCGACGATGACATGCGCATAGCCGCGGTCAGTGAACACCGGCGGGCTGCCGGACTCGTTGTTGCCCGTCGGGGCACCGGCGGCTTGCAGTTCCTTGGAATAGGCGGCGAACGCGACGACGGCAGGATAGCGGCCGGGCGGCTTCGGCAGATAGACATCGGCCGCGAGCGCGATTGCAGGCGCCACCTCAATCATCTGATCCGCAAGGATATGACAGCCGAGCCCAGACCGCGCAGCCGGGCCGGGCGTCCATCCGGCCAATTGCTCGCCGAACAGCCCTCCCTTCAACGGGATCAGGTTGTCCCAGAACCCCTGCTTGATAAGCTCGGCGAACATGGATCCCTCTGTTACCTCAGCGTTTCAACGACTGGAGTGCGCCGGCCGAAAGTGGGAGGAGCGGCGGTCCAGGCTATGGCCGCGATGGACCGGTGGCAGTCTTCTGCTGCGAAGCCAGCCTCATTTCGCGCAGCACCCACTTCTGCGTGTCGTCCGGTATCAAGAAGCCGCCGATCCCGGACGAGAACAGCAGGTCGAGCACCTGCTCCGTGACGCGGTTAAGGGCAGTCTCGAGATCCTCGTCCGGACCGGGCTTCGGCGGCACCATGATGACGACCGTGTCATCCGCCTGCGCGATGATCTCGATCTTGAGATCCGGGCCCGGCGAGTAGCCGAACGTATCGCTCACGACCGCGACCGGATCGGCGAGCAGTCTGGCGCGATAGTCAGGATCGGTCGCGATCCGCTCGTAGTTCTTCTCGACGAAATCGGAATCCTTCACGGCGACGCCTCCTGGCGGGCGATGGTGCGGAGCGCGAGCAGCTTGAACTTGGCCGCAACCGGGACAAGCCAGACGAACAGGCCCTTGCTCGACCAGAGATCGAACTGGTTGAGCGGCGCCGGCGGCGGCGGCGATCCGGCCGGTCGGACAGGCGGAATGGCGAAATAGAGCGTGTCGCGCTTCTGCACGACGACTTTCACCTTGATGCCCTCGGGGATCGCGACGCCGAGCGATGCGAGCGCCGCGGCCGGATCACTCTCAAGCATCGCGGCGAAGCCATCGTCGGCCCAGGCGCGCCTGGTCAATTCCCGCTCGAAATCTCCGGACACCGAAGCCCCTCCCTGTTGCCGGCCGCGGCCGATGCCACGGCCACGGGCGTCGCCTCTTCGTCGTCGGTGAGCCGCATCGACCGCGGCCCGGATGCGCCTGTTCAGGCCGGAGGCAGGGCAGCTCCTGTCGGGGCGGCGAACCCGGCGAGGTAGGCGGCGATGTCGCGCCAGTCGGCCTCCGGCACAGCCGCGGCCAGGTAGCCGTCCGGCCGGATCAGCGTCAGCATGCCCGCCGCCTCGGCCGGGCGGAGCCGCGGCTCGACGAGGGCCGGGAACGCGGCCGCCACGGACGCTGCGGCCTCGCCACCGCCGCAAAGGCTGAAACGCGGCGCCTCGGCGCCGTAAGGCCGCTCGCCGACTGCCGGCAGCATCCTTGCGCCGGCGGTGCTGCTGCCGTCCGACGGCCCGTTGAGCGGGCTCTGCGGATAGCCGATCGCGACCTCGGTGATCATTCCGGCGATGGCATGTTGGGCGGCAGGCAGGCCGAGGACGAGATGCGCGACGAAATTGCGGACATCCTGCAGGGCGTGGTTCTCCAGCGTCGCCGCCTTAGTGAGCCGGCCGGATTCGCGGATCACTTCGGCTCCAACGGGCCGTCGCTCGGCATCGTAGCTATCGAGCAGCACCGGCGCCCTGGAGACGCCCCGGCAGACGAGAGCCAGCTTCCAGGCCAGGTTGATCGCGTCCTGCATGCCGGTATTCATGCCCTGGCCGCCGGCCGGGCTGTGCACATGGGCGGCGTCGCCGGCGAGGAAGATCCGGCCCGACCGATAGGAACCGACCTGCCGTTCATTGATACGGAAGGCGCTGGTCCACACCGTGTCCGTCAGCGTGATGCCGCCCGGTCCGCGACGATCGATGACTTTCTGGAAGGCGGCCATTTCGAGCGGCACGGGTTCGACATCCGTGGAGGGGCCGAGGCTGGTGATGATGCGATACCGGTCCGGCGCCATCGGGAAGAACATCAGCGCCCCCTCGGGATGCCAGAAGATGGCGAGTTCCGAGAAGGGGATCGGCATGCCGGTCAGGTGAAAATCGCCCTGGGTCCAGTCGAGGCTCAGCGTGTCGCCCTCGAATTCGAGGCCGAGGCGATGGCGCACTACGCTGTGCGAGCCGTCGCAGGCGACGAGCCAGTCGAAGCGCTCCGTCGTTTCCTTGCCGTCCGCGGCGCGCAGCGTCGCGGTAACGCCATCTTCATCCTGCGCGATGTCGGCAAGCTCCGTGGAGAATTCCGGCTCGATACCGTGCGCTTTCAGGTGGCGGCGCAGCACGCCTTCCGTCTCGTATTGCGGCGCCATGAGCGCGAAGGGGAAGGGTGACGTGATTCCGCCGAGCTCGATCCGCCCGACCTGGCTGTGGCCGGAGAAGATGTTGGCCACGACGACGTGATTGCCCGCCTTGACGAGGTCAGCCGCCACGCCGGAGCGATCGAGCAGTTCCAGCGTGCGCGGCCAGATGGCGACGGCCCGCGACGTGTCCGAGGGGCCGGCGATCTTGTCGATCACCCTTACCGGGACGCCGAACCGCGAGAGTTCGAGCCCCAGCGTCAGACCGACCGGCCCGGCACCGGCAACGAGAACGCGATTCGTCATTCCTGGTTTCCTCCTTGGCTTCGCCGGCCGTACTCTCCTGCTGCCGGCGGTCATGTATAGCGGGAAGCAGCCCCGTCCGCGCCATGGGGCCCCGCCGGCGCGGGCCCCCCTTCGCGTTTGCGGGAAGCTACTGCTCTTCCTCGAAGAGCCAGAGCTCCGCAGTCGGCTGCGGCATGCCGTTCGACGCCTCGCGCAGGCCGAGGAAGGCCGGAATGCGGCGCTGCTGCTCGGGCGTCAGCGACGCCACCAGCGGCTTCAGCGCCTCCGCAACCTTCTTGAGATCGGCGGCGCGCGTCGCCTCCGCGTCGGCCGTCCGCTCGAGGATGTCGACGAAGCTCGTCGGCTCCGGCGCCTCGGCGCGCTGCGCCCGGCGCGCCGCCGAATCGGCCGCGGCCTGGCGGATGGCAGCCTCGACCGGCGCCCAAAGCTTCTCCTGCTCGGCCGAAAGCACGATCACCGTCTTCAGGGCGATGACGCGCGCGTCCAGCACGGCCGCCGCATCGGCAGCGCTGTAGATCTCGACGGCAGGCGGATCGGCCGGCGGGTTGGCGTCCTCGGCGAAGGCCGGCGGCGCCATCGCGAGGAAGGCGCCGAGTGCAATGGTGCTCAGAATGGTGGTTTTCATGATGATGCTCTGTGGCGTGCTGACAGGATCGGGATGCGACGCGGGCTACTGCCAGCCGCCGCCGGGCAGCCGGCCGTGATAGGGGGTGTCGCGGCAGTGGCCCCAGGGTCCGCGCCAGAAGCCGGGCGGGCAGCCATTGCCGAAATAGCCGTAGGCCGGCGGATAGTTGTAGGCGAAGCCGCCGCCGGGCATCGGGCCGGTATAGGGCGTGTAGCGGCAGTGTCCCCATGGGCCGCGCCAGCCATAGGGCCCGCAGCCCTGAGCGACGAGGACGATGTTGGAGTCCGGCGCATGGACCGGCGGGGCGATCGGCGCCGCCGACGCCGCCGTCGATGCCAGGGCCGTCAGGCCGAGGGCGGTCAGATGGGTAACGATGGTTCTCATTGTCGTCATCTCCCGGTTGGTGTTGGGCAATGGCTGGGTTTCTTGCGGCTTTACTAGGTCGTTCAGCCGATCAGGACATCAGCAGAACTGATGATCGGCCTCCTGCCAGACATCGTCGTCGCAAAGACAAGCCGCCGCGTCGCTCCGCGCTGTTCAGGGCGTCGTCCATGCCGTCTCGACCTCGATCAGGGATGGACGGCCGGCGCGGATCGCTTGGGTGAAGGCGGTAGCGAAAGCCGCGTCGGTATCGACCCGCACCGCCTCGAGGCCGTATCCCCGACCGATCGCGACGAAATCGATGCCCGGCACGTCGAGCCCCGGGACGCCGTCCGCCTTCAATACGCCGGCAAACCATCTGAGCGCCCCGTAGGTTCCGTTGCGCATGATGACGAACACGACCGGCACATTGTACTGCGCCGCGGTCCAGAGCGCGGTGACGCTGTAGTTGGCTGAGCCGTCGCCGATAAGCGCGATCACCTGCCGGTCCGGCTGGGCGAGCTGGACGCCGACCGAGGCAGGCATCGCGAAGCCGAGGCCTCCCGCCGCGCCGAAATAGTAGCTGCCCGGACTCTCCCAGTTCATCCGTTCCCACATCGCCTCGATGGTGGACGTCGATTCGTTGACATAGATGGCGTTACGCGGGGCAAGTTCGTCGATGAGATCGAGGACCCGCTCGGCGGCAAGCGGCGCCGAGCCGGGCGCCAAGCGGGCAGGGCGCTCCCGCCGCTGCGGCGCCGACCGTTCTGCCGGGGCGACCGCGTCGGCGAGCGCCGCGAGGATGAGGCCCACATCGCCGACCACCGCATCGCCCATGGGAGCACGCGAGGCCTCGTCGGGATCGCAGGTGATCTGGATCAGTTCGGCGCCCGCTGGCAGCAGCGGGCCCGGCTCATACTCGTGGTATCGAAACACCGGCGCTCCAGCCACCAGCACGAGATCATGCCCCTGAAGCAGCCGCGAGATGCCGGACATGCTGGCGGGCAGCAGGCCGCGGAAGTTCGGATGGGTGGTCGGGAACGGGCAGCGCGGCGCGGATGGCGCGACAAAGACCGGCGCCGCGAGCCGCTCGGCGAGCTTGACCGCGTGTACGTTTGCGCGTGCCGCGTCCACGTCCGGTCCGAGGATGATGACGGGGTTGGTGCTGCGATCCAGGCGCGCGGCGAGCGCGGCGGCAGCGGCGGGATCGAGGGCGCCGGCGGTGGAGACCGTGCGTCCGAGGAGACGCAGCGATTCCGGTTCGGCAGTCTTCTCCCAGTCGTCATAGGGAATGGAGAGGTAAACAGGCCCGGGTGCCGGCAGGCGAGACATGTGCAAAGCCCGGCTCATGGCGAGCGGAACATCCTCGGCGCGCGCCGGCTCATAGGACCATTTCACCAGCGGCTTCGGCAGCATGGTGGCGTCGAGATTAGTCAGGAGCGGCTCGATGCCGATCATGGCGCGGGTCTGCTGGCCGGCCGTCACGATCAGCGGCGAATGGGAATTCCAGGCATTGGCGAGGCCGCCCATGGCGTTGCCGGTGCCGGCGGCGGAGTGCAGGTTGACGAGCGCAGCGCGGCCGGTGGCCTGGGCATAGCCGTCGGCGATCCCAATCGCCACACCTTCGTGCAGGGCGAGCACGTAGCGGAAGTCGGACGGGAAGTCCTGCAGGAAGGGCAGCTCATTCGACCCCGGATTGCCGAAGATCGTCGTGATACCGTTGCGGCGGAGCAGGTCGTAGGTAAGGTCGCGGATCGTCGTCATGATAAGCCTCGGAAACGGCTGCCGGTCGCCGGGTTCGACGGATTACATCGGCGAGAGACCCGGCCGTTTGACATCGCGCAAGCGTTGCAGCCGGTCTACGAGTTCGCCGCCGTCAGTCGGTCGGCGTCTCATCCCGTTTCAGCGGCGGTCCGAGGAACTCGACCTGCCACTTGGTGCCAAAGGCATTGAGTGCGTCCTTGTCGGGCAGGCCGTTGTGCATGACGCTGGCGAGCTCGGTGAAGAAGGTCGCCGCATCCAGCGACGGCATCATCAGGATGTATTGCCGGGCCGGCGCATCGGTGACGTTGACGAAGCCGTGCTCGACGCCGCCGGGGATGGAGACGACATCGCCGGCCTCGGCGTAGAAGCGCCGTCCGTCGGCCTCATAGAGGTACCGTCCCTCGATGACACGGAAGATCTCCGCCTCGGGATGACGGTGGCGCGGCGGGCCGAAGCCGGGCGCGTTGATCGTCTCGATGAAGCAGAATGCGTTGCCGCTCGCCGCAGGCGGCATTCGCACGAACAGGTCGAGTCCTATGGCGGGAATCTTGATCGGAAGCTCCGTTCCGCTCGAATGCAGGAAGCTGATCGTCATCTGGCAGACCTCATGATGGAGGGTTCGAGCTCATCTCGGGCACTCCCGCCGCTGAGCGTATCCGGAGCTGCGGCGATCGGCTCGACGCGGCGGAATATGTCACTTTCCGAACTGACCGGCATCCTCAGAACTGATGAAAGACAGCCGGCCTCTGCGGGTGCAGGCCCATCGCGGGGCGTTGAGCTCGGCCGCACGCATGAGTCGCATGTCGTCACATTGAACCTCGCTGCCGGCTCTGGCACTCTCCCATCCTGATACGGGAGCAGGCTGTGGCCGATATTGAGCGTGATCTCGCCGATTGCGTCGGCGCCATCTACCAGGCCGGCGCGGGAGACGGCAGCTGGTTTGATGTCGGCGAGCGCATCTGCGGAATTCTCGACGCCCGGCGGGTTCTGCTGAACCCTGGCGGACCCGGTGGGCCGAGCAATCTGCTCATGCCTTCGGATGGCAGCGAAGCAGCCTATGCGGCCCATTTCCACACGGCCGATCCCTATGCCGCCCAAGCCCGTCGCGACTTCGCGCAGGCGCGCAGCTATCACATGGGCAATGCCAAGCTCGGTGCCGAGCTCGTCGCCGAGAATGACCTTCTGCGCAGCGAATATTACTTCGACTTCGCTCGCCACCATGAACGCCGCCACGTGATCGGCGGCATGGCCGGCATCGCCGAAGCCACGCCGGTTCTGGCGTTCCGGGGCGATGACGCGGGCGCGTTCGACGAAGTTCATGTTCGCCTGCTGCGCGCCCTGATGCCGCATGTGCAGCGCGCCTTGGAGCTGCGCCTTCGTCTTGCACAGGACGAGCACGCCGCGTCGCTGACGCATGCGGCCGTGAACGCGCTGACCGTCGGTGTGGCCGTCGTCGATGCGTCTCTGCGGATCCGCTTCGTCAACGACATGGCTCGCCAATATCTGGCGGGACCCGAAGCAGGGCTCGCCCTCAAGCGCCCCGGCCCCTTCGCCGGCAGCGGAATCTATCTCGCCGCCATGTCGCGCGACGATGCGGCAAGCCTCCGACGACTCGTATCCTCGGCCACTTCGGGAGGCGCAGGCGGCTCGATGCGCCTCAACTCGCGCGCCGGTTCGGTCCTGGCGGTGATGGTCACGCCGGCACCGCTGCAACTTAGCAACGACGTATACGACATGAATGTCGGCCATGCCCGCGAAGCCCTCGCGCTGCTCATCCTGCGGCCCCTCGATCGCAAGGTGTCGCCGCAGGCGGCAATTCTCTGCGAGATGTTCGATCTCAGCCGGGCCGAGGCCGAGGTCGCGGTTGCGCTTTCGGGCGGCGCCAGTGCCGAAGACGTTGCGCGCGGTCGCGGCGTCTCGCTGATGACCATCCGCAGCCAGATCCGCTCGATCCTCGGCAAGTCGGAGGCTGAGAACCTCAGGGACTTCGAGCGCACGATGGCCATGGTAGCGTCGCTGGCCCCGCAGTCACCCTAGCGCGCCTCTCTTCGCCCTGCCATCCAGGGCCACTTTCCGTCCGGAGCCTGGCCGGACTTGATTCGAGGGATCAGATTGAATGCAGGAAGGAGAGCAGTCGGGCCGGCCTGCGGCCATGGAAGGGCATGGTGGCTACAACTCCAGATCCACCGTGCAGGCCGGAGGAGCGTCAGCGGCACTGCCCCGGCTCGAGCGGGCCGCGCTCGACGTTCCGCTACCGCCGGGTACAAGTCCGATCGTCGTCGCCGATTATGGCGCGTCCCAGGGCCGCAACTCGTTGTTGCCGATGGCGGTCGCCGTACAGACGCTGCGCCAGCGCCTCGGAAACGGCCGCGCCATATCAGTCATCCATACCGATCTCGCTGGGAATGACTTCAGCGCGCTCTTCGAACTGCTGAACACTGATCCGCAGAGCTATTTGACGCTGGATCAAGACGCCTTCGCCAGCGCGATCGGTCGCTCCTTTTACGAGCAGATCCTTCCTGACGACAGCGTGACGCTCGGATGGTGCGCCTGGTCCGTGCAATGGCTGAGCCGCGCGCCGGTGGCAATTCCAGACCATGTGCAGGTGGCTTACAGCAGGGATGAACGCACGCGAGCCGCATTCGCCACCCAGGCCGCTCAGGACTGGTCTGATTTCCTCAGACATCGCGGCCGGGAGCTGAGGCCTGGTGGTCGTCTTGTCATCATCACCATGGCCCTCACAGATGATGGAGACTTCGGCTACCGACCCGTCCTCGGAGCCATGCAGGACACGTTGGAGGAACTCGTGGCGGAGGGCGAGGTCCGCCGGGAGGAGGCGTCGCGGATGGCGATCCCGACCGTCGGCCGGACGCGCGCGGAATTTGCAGCGCCTTTCATGTCCGGTGAGTGTTCTGACCTCGCGCTGGAGCACATCGAAATCTTCGAAGCCGAGGACGCGATCTGGCGGGACTTCCTTAAGGACGGCGATGCGACAGCTTTCGGTGCCCGCTGGGCCGCCTTTTCGAGAGCGTCGGTCCTGCCAACGCTTGCGCTAGGACTTTCTGAGGGCACGAGCGCGGAACGCGTTCGCGACTTTGTGGAGCGGATGGAGACCGGCATGGCCGAACGTCTCGCTGCCGGACCCGCGCGAACGCTGATGCCCCTGGCCATCATCGTCGTCGCTGCAACCGACGAAGCGGCTTCAAGGTCGCAAGCGGCATGGGACGTGACGAAGCCATAGTCGCCCGCCAGCAGGAAGCAGGTGACATGGATCCGGTTGCTCGAATGCCGGAGGCTGATCATGCCTGACGCTGTGAACGTTCTGCGCGCTCTCTTCCACAGCCCGGCTGCTCGCGAAGCGCGCCGGTCGCAAGCACCGCGTCGCCATGCTCTTTGCTCCGGGCGGGGCTGACCCTTAGCCAGTTCTGGCGATGCGCTGTCCGAGGCTGCTCGTTAGGTTCCGCTCCTCAAGAGCCACCCCCTTCGCCCTGATCGGCTCGATGACAGCAGCCACTCATTCAAAGGAGATGTCCATGTCCGATCGCTTCGAATCCACCCGCCCGGCAGAGATCGCGCCCTTTATCGGCAAGCACATCATCTATACTTATGCCAATGGCTGGCAATACGAGATGTACTTCAAGAACGAACGCACCATCGACTACCGCGTCCATGGCGGCATCGTGGGCGGGCGCTGGGTGAAGGGTCAGGAAGTCCATATGGTTCGCCTCGCCGAGGGCGTGGTGAAGATTTCCTGGAACGAGCCGACGGGCACCTGCGTCAGCGTGGCCTACAATCTCAATGAGAGAATTGCTCACGGCGCGACATTCTTCCCGCGCTGGATCGAGCTCGATCCGAAAAAGATCATCGGCTTCCAGAATGAGAAGATCGCGCTGATGCAGGACTATCGCGACACCGGCCCCACCTATCCGATCCTGCTGGTCGACGAATTCGCCGAGATCACCTTTGTCGAGAACTGCGGACGTGACGATGAGAGCGTCATCTCCTGCGCGCCGGAGGACCTGCCGTCGGATTACGCTGCGCGCCGGAATGTCGGCTGATTTGAGCCGGATGCAGTGCTGGGAAGCGGCGCTCCTTGTTCGGGGTCGCAGGTGTTGGTCAGTCGCTATCTGACGAAGTGGCCTTCTGGCCCAAAGCAGACACACATCTTGAGCGCTGATGCTCAGCCTCGGCGGGGGCGCCTCAGCGGAAGGCGCGCGCGTGATCGCAACCGCCATTCGATACATAGCCATCCATCAACCGAACACTGGGCCGCGGCCCCGAAGGTTGAGTTCAGGCGACCAAGGCTGCTTGCCGCCATCGCTGGCACTGTGCTACCAACTGTGGCACTACAGTTGGACATAGCCTCGCAGAATCAAGCCCTTAAGCGGAACCGCCCTCAATCGGGTCCAGTCCTCTTCTGGGCACCATCTCACCTGTCGGAGATGGTGTAAGGCTTCCGAAAATCGGCGGAAATGCTAGCGAATCGGACCCTGCGGGGTCCGATGGCGTTTTGGGGCGTCCGTTGGCAGCCGTCGAAATGGGCATCTGGTTCGGCGAGCCCCCGCATTCCGGGCGCTTTCTGCTCCTCCTCCTGCAAAGCCGTGAAGCGAAGCCGAGCGCGCAAGGGTTGAACGGCGGCTTGGGTCCTTCTGCTCGACCGAGGCTGCCACGGTTTGCCAGCCCTCGCTTGCAACTTTTTGCATTAGGCCATCAAGATCGATGCGAATCCTTCGCCGGCCGAGTACCTTCATTCGCGCGAGCGCTATCGACTTCCGGTTGCATCTTGCGCACAATGTTGCGTGTCATGGGCAGGGCGACAGTCCGTAGCCCGGCTGTAGCGACAGCAGCCGCGGGCGTAGCCAAACCCGTGGCGCGGGAGGCGCCGGCCTCTTGCACGACGCGATTCGGATGGGATGGCCAAGGTCAGGACCGGTCAACGCAATGTCAGCATCGGAAACGCCCTCCCGGGAAACGGTCTGTTGGCAAATCGCCCGTCGGGCTGCTGAGCTCTCCGACCTCGCGGATCAGATTGGGCGACCGGATGTCGGCGCGCGCTTGCGGCAGGCTGCGGAAGAAGCCCGCCGTGCCGCCGGGCACCAGCCGGACAGCGCCCAAGATGAGGGTCCCCCTGAGGCGTCGCTTGGTCAAAGACGGGACAGGCCCACGCCGCTTTAGGCAGTTCGCAAGCTCCATTGCAGGCCGTTGCCTTGGCGGAAGCGAGGCCGAGCCAAGACCCGACGCGTTCCAGCCTGCCTTCCACCAGGAACTCGTAGTGCCTTCCACACTGCCGGAGGCCTTTCCGCGGCCCGAGCTTACGACGGCTTTCCATCGGGTGAGCGCTCAGCGGACCAGCAGCGGCTTGACAGACTTTCGGATCGGCACTACCGATACATAATCGTTTAGGTCATGCTCTCTCGACCGCTTCTGGCGCCGCGGGATGCATCATAAACGATTAGGGCTTGGAGGATCCCGTGGTGAGGAAGTCGACCATGCGCGACGTCAGTCGCGCGACCGGTCTTTCGATGTTCACCGTCTCGCGCGCGCTGAGCGGAGCGGACGGCGTTTCGGAGGAGAGCCGGAACCACGTCCTCAAGGCGGCGCGCGAACTCGGCTACATCCCGAACCGGGCGGCACAGGAGCTTCGCCGCGCCAGCCGCGACACGGTCGCGGTCATCACGGCGAGCACGTCCAACTCCTACTACCTCGAGATGATGGCCGGCATCCAGCAGGCGCTGCGCCCCTCGAGCTGGACCGTCGTCGTCGGCGATGTCGCGGTCGACGGCGCCTATGATGCCGCGCTCGAGGACCGCATGATCAAGCGGCTCATCGAGTCCCGCGTGGCCGGCGTTATCTCGACGCTGACGCTGAAGCCCGAGAACATGGCCCTGCTCTCGGCCTGGGACATTCCTGTCATCTTCGTCGACTCGGCACCGCCCGAGACGGCCGATGACTTTCCGAGCGTCACGACCGACAATTACGGCGCCAGCCTGATGGTCGGCGCCCATCTCGCCACGCATCGCTTCGCCGACTGGCTGCTGCTCATCTATCCGCTGAAATGGTCGACGCGCATCGAGCGCGAGCGCGGCCTTCGTGACTCGGCCATGGCGCATGGCGCGCGCCTGACGGTCATCGAGACCGAGAACGACGCGGAATCGGCCGAGGCGACGCTGGCCGCCCATCTCGACCGGACGGGCGCCCTGCCCGATGTCCTCATCGCTGGCAACAACCCGCTGGTGCTCGGCGCCATGAAGCTCGCGCGGGCACGCGGCATCGTGATCCCGGATCAGATGGCGCTCATCGGCTACGACGAGTTCGCCTGGTCGTCGCTGGTCGATCCGCCGCTGACGCTGCTCAACGAGCGCTCGGAAGAGATTGGCCGCGAGGCGGCGCTGATCCTCGGCGAGATCATCGACGCCCAGGCCGAAGCCGAGCGCGGCGGTGGCTCAAAGGCACCGATCTATCTTCCGCGCCACCAGCGGCAGGTCGCCGCCGATCTCGTGATCCGCCGGTCCTGCGGATGTGCGCCGGCGCGGCCAGAACAAGAACGCATGAGGGAGGATTCGATGACGCTGTCAGAGCCGCCCAGCTAGCGCCGAAGGGCGCCCGATCTCAACCCGACCCTTCTTGCTCCCTTGCGCGCCGCGCTCGGGACGAGGGCAGTTGCGCCCCGCGGGGCGCGGACGTCCGCGCCATGCCGGCGCGGTCGAAGGCGGCGCTCGCCGGTCGCGCCGCCCACGAAAGACCGGTCTTCACCTCGGAGGAAAACCCATGAAATCGATCCAGTCCCGTCCGTTCCCGATGTCCCGCCTCGCGCTCACGGCAACGATCGCGGCTCTCGTCTCCGCCGCCGCCCTCGCCCCGGCGAGCGCCAAGATGCCCGAGAAGATCACCTCGATCGGTCTCATGGTGCAGGACATGTCCAATCCGTTCTTCTCGGCCATGGACAAGGGCGCCAAGGACGCGGCGGCCAAGATCGGCGCCACGCTGAACACGCAGGACGCCCAGCTCGACCTCGCCAACCAGAACACGCAGATCGATGCCTTCATCCAGCAGGGCGTCAATCTCATCGTGATCTCGGCTGTCGACGAGGCCGGCATCGAGCCGGCGATCCAGCGCGCCAAGGAAGCGGGCGTCATCGTCATCGCGGTCGACACCCCCGCTCATGGCGCCGATGCCGTCGTCATGACCAATGCAGTGCAGGCGGGCGAGAAGTCCTGCGACTACCTCTTCCAGCAGATGGGCGGCAAGGGCGAGGTCCTGCTCGTCGACGGCACGCCGATCCAGACGATCATCGACCGCATCAACGGCTGCAAGACGGTCGCCAAGAACTATCCGGACATCAAGATCGTCGGCCAGCAGGCCTCCAAGAACGACCGCGCCTCCGGCCTTGCCGTCACCACCGACATGCTGACCGCCAATCCCGACGTCACTGGCATCTTCGGCATGAACGATCCGTCCGCGCTCGGCGCCGTGCTCGCGGTCGAGCAGGCCGGCAAGACCGGTCAGATCAAGGTGACCGGCGTCGATGGCAGCCCGGAAGCCGTCGCCGAACTAAAGCGCGAGGGCTCGCCCTTCATCGGCACCGCGACGCAGAACCCGGCCGAGATGGTCCGCCAGGCGGTCAAGATCGCCGTCGACATGACCGAGGGCAAGATGCCGGCCGAGAAGACGGTGCTGATCCCGAGCGTTCTCGTCACCCGCGAGACCGTCAAGGACTATGCCGGCTGGTAAGGCCGTCAGGGACGGCGGCCCCGGCCGCCGTCCCGATCCGGACTTAAGGAGAATCGCCTTGACCGCCGAGCCGCTGCTCCGCCTCGAAGATGTGACGAAGCGCTTCGGCGCGACGCTCGCGCTGGACAATGTGCGCTTCGACCTTCGCGCCGGCGAGGTGCATGCGCTGATGGGCGAGAACGGCGCCGGCAAGTCGACGCTGATGAAGATCCTCTCCGGCAACATCCAGCGCGACGGTGGCCGCATCGTCATGGACGGGCGCCCGATCGACATCCGCTCGCCGCTCGATGCGCGCGCCCATGGCATCGCGATCATCCATCAGGAGCTGAACACCATCCCCGCCATGACCGTCGCGGAGAACCTGTCGCTCGGCCGCGAGCCGCGCACGCGTTTCGGCACGCTGGACCGGCGCCGTGTGCTACGCGAGGCGCGGGAAAAGCTGGCGCGGATCGGCAGCGATATCGATCCCGCGCAGCCGCTCGGCTCGCTGAGCGTCGGCATGCAGCAGATGGTCGAGATCGCGCGCGCGGTGAGCGAGGACGCCCGCGTCCTGGTGCTGGACGAGCCGACGGCCGCGCTCTCGCGCGCCGAGGCGCTGCAGCTCTATGCCCTGATCGGCCAGATGCGCACAGCCGGCGTCGGGCTCATCTACATCTCTCACCGCATGGAGGAAGTCTGGCAGCTCGCCGACCGCGTGACGGTCCTGCGCGACGGCAGCTATGTCGGCACCGGCGCCATGGGCGAGCTCTCGCCGGAAGACGTGGTGCGCATGATGGTCGGCCGTGCAATGGGCGATCTCTACGACCACGCGCCGCGCGTCGCGGGCGATGTCGTGCTCGCGGTCGAGGGTCTCTCCGGCGACGGCATCGGGCCGGTCGACCTCGAGGTCCGCTCGGGCGAGGTCGTGTGCATGGCGGGGCTGATCGGCTCCGGCCGCACCGAGGTGGCGCGGCTCATCTTCGGCGCCGACCGGCGGAGCGGCGGAACGGTCGCGATCGACGGCGTCCCGAGCCGGCCGGCCGATCCCCATGCCGCGATCGCCGACGGCATCGGCATGGTGCCGGAGGACCGGAAGGACCAGGGCCTCTTTCTCGATCACTCGGTCGAGATCAATGTCGCGATCTCCTCGCTGGACCGCTTCTCGACCGCCGGCGTCGTGCGCCGGGCCGAGGCGCGCCAGACCGTGCTCGAAGAGATGGGGCGGCTGCATCTGCGCAAGAACGCCATCGATCTCGCCGTGAAGGCGCTTTCGGGCGGCAACCAGCAGAAGGCGGCGCTCGCGCGCTGGCTGATGCGCGACTCCCGCGTGCTGATCCTCGACGAGCCGACGCGCGGCGTCGATATCGGCGCCAAACGCGAGATTTACGAGCTGATTGATGCGCTCGCGCGCGCCGGCAAGGCCGTGCTGGTGATCTCGTCCGACCTGCCGGAAGCGATCGGCATCAGCGACCGCCTGCTCGTGATGCGGGAGGGCCGCATCGTCCACGAACTTTCCTCGGACCGCGCCACGGAAGAGGAGGTGATGGCCTATGCCACCGGCACCGCCGGGCGCGCGGCCGGCGCCAGCCACGGAGCCGAAGCATGACCAACGAGATGAAGCCGCTCGCGCAGGCAGCGCCCCAGGACGGCGCAGGCCGGCCTCCCTTCGACTTCGCCAAATGGTGGGACCGCGTCGGCATCCTCATGGTGCTGATCGCGCTCGTGCTCTTGATGTCGCTGATCGCGCCGAATTTCAACCGGATCGACAATCTCCTCAACATCGCCCGTTCGATCTCGGTCAACGCGATCCTCGCTGCCGGCCTCACCTTCGTGATCCTGACCGGAGGCATCGATCTCTCCGTCGGATCGATCATCGCCGTGTCCGGCGTCGTCGCGGTGGTGCTCGCCATCGCCGGGCTGCCTGCGCCGCTCGCGGTCCTTGCCGGCATCGGCGTTGGCGCCCTTTGCGGCCTCGTGAACGGCGCGCTCACGGCCTATCTCTCGCTGGCGCCCTTCATCGTGACGCTCGGCACCATGACCTTCCTGCGCGGCCTCGCCTACACCATCACGGCCGGGCAGCCGATCGTCTCCAGCGATCTCAACTTCAAGGGCATCGGCATCGGCTATCTGTTCGGCGTACCGATCCCGGTGATCGTGATGGCGATCGTTTTTCTGATCGCCTGGTTCCTGCTCGAGCGGACCCGCTATGGCCGTCACGTCTATGCGGTGGGCGGCAACGCCCAGGCCGCACGCCTCGCCGGCGTCAGGGTCGATCGCGTCACCCTCTCGGTCTATGTCATCGGCGGTGCCTGCGCCGGGCTTGCCGGCGTCATCTTCGCCGCCCGCGTCATCTCGGCCCAGCCGACCGCCGGCACGGGCTACGAGCTCGACGCCATCGCCGCCGTCGTGCTCGGCGGCACCAGTCTTGCCGGCGGACGCGGCCGCATCGTCGGCACGCTGATCGGCTCGGTCATTCTCGGCGTGCTGTCGACCGGGCTCATTCTCCTCAATGTCCCCTTCTTCACGCAGCTCCTGATCAAGGGCGTCGTGATCATCTTCGCCGTGGCGATCGACAGCCTGAAGACGCGGCCGCTGCCCTTCCTCCGCGGCTCGCGCCGCGCCGGCTGATCCCCCGGCCGCCCCTCCCCTTCCTTTTCCGCATTCCGGAGCCGAGACACGATGCCCGTCACGATCACGATCGAGGATTCCCTGCCCGGCCGGCGCCGGGACGAGCCCGTCTTCTTTGCCGTTCCGGGCCACTATCCCGAGCCGCTGCGCTTGGCCACGGGCGAGGCAGGCGAGCGCATCCTTCTGCAGCGTGTCGAAGCCATGAGCGGCGCCAACGAGACGGGCTTCGTCGCCATCCTCGATATCGACGGAAGCCTGACGCTGACGCTCGGCGAGGCCGCACCGGCCGAGGCGGCAGATGACGGCATCCGCCGGCTGCCGACGACCGAGAGCGACGGCTTCGTGCGGCTCGACACGGGCGTTTTCGATCTCGAACTCTGCGCCGGCAAGGCCGAGGGTCTCGGCTCGTCGAAATGGGGCATCCGCCACTTCCGCCGCACCGATGACGGCTTCGAGCTGCTTCCGTCCGGCAACAACGCCATCGGCGGCTTCTACGGCCCCTTTTTCACGCCTGAGAACGGGCTCATCAACCCGCCCGAGCACACCCGCGTCATGATCGAGACGGTGGAGTGCGGGCCGCTCTACCATCACTACCGCATGCATGGCGCGATTCCGGATGGCCTGCTCGACGAATTGAAGGGCAAGGAATTCAGGATCGACTGGAAGTTCTTCCACCGTTCGCCGTTCTTCGAGCGCCGATACCAGGTCGACGACTTCCAGACGGTGATCAACGGACGCTCGGTCACCAACAAGATCACTGTCGGCGACGAATTCGAGGGCGGCCCGGGCAAGCTGGTCTTCGACCGCTTCGCGGCCAAGGGCGGCACGCGCTACCGCGCCGGCGACCCCTATGCCGGCCTCCTCGTCGACATGGTGCGCGAGACGGTCGCCGATTCCGGCCATGCCGGCCCGAAATTCGAGGAGTTCCGCGCCGAGCTCGCCGATATCGAAGCGGCGCACTGGGACCTCTACTGGCGTCTCTTCTGCGCTTGGGAAAAGGTTCTCGGCGAAGACGAGATCCGCGCCCGGCTCGCCCGCGTGCGCGCAGCCGCCCATGTCGCGGCCGACCGCGACCGGCCCTGGATCCTCACCGAGGAGCCTGTCGATGTCTCCGCGGTGCCGCATGAGACGATCTTCCCCGGCCCTGCCTCGAAGACGGTCGAGTTCGACCGCGCCAGCGGCCGGGCGATGATTTGGTGGACATCGGAGCCGTCGGGGGCGTTCCAGATCGTGCAGCGCCGCCAGTCTGGCTGGGTCAACTGGGGCTCGAACGGCGAGAACGAATGCCCCGAGCTCCCGGTCGGCGTCACCATCAGGACGGCCTATGGCCCGTTCGCCGCCAACTGGACGGACATTGCCGATCGCCTGGAGACGCAGGTGATGGCAAAGGTCGCCGCAACGGCCTGAGGCATTTCGCCGGTCGTCGCCGTGTCGCGGGCCGCTCCGGCGAGGATCGTCTCGAAAGGCGCGTGCCTCCCGGCGCGGCAGCGGCTAGCATGATCGCCGACCGCTGCGCCGTCGCGCGGCCTTGGGAAGGACGACATGTCGGAAAGCACCGTGAATCCGCTGGCCGGGAAGCCGGTTCCTGCGACACTTCTCGCCAATATTCCGCGCCTGATGACGGCCTATTTCGCGCTGACGCCGGATCCCTCCTTGCCGACGCAGCGCGTTTCGTTCGGCACCTCGGGGCACCGCGGCTCGGCCTATGCCGCCAGCTTCAACGAGGCGCATATCCTCGCGATCACGCAGGCGGTGTGCCTCTACCGCAAGAGCGCGGGCATCACGGGGCCGCTCTTCCTCGGCATGGACACGCATGCGCTTTCCGAGGCGGCGCTCGTGAGCGCCATCGAGGTCCTCGCCGCGAACGGGGTCGAGACCTTCATCGACGAGCATGGCGGCTACACGCCGACGCCCGTCATCTCGCATGCGATCCTCACCTATAATCGCGGCCGCAGCGACGGCCTCGCCGACGGCATTGTCATCAGCCCCTCGCACAATCCGCCCGACGAGGGCGGCTTCAAATACAATCCGACCAATGGCGGGCCGGCCGATGTCGACGTCACCGGCTGGATCGGCAAGGCGGCCAACGAGTTTCTGGCGACGAAGCTCGAGGGCGTCGAGCGCATGCCCTATGCGCGGGCGCGCAAGGCGGCCTGCATCCACCCTTATGACTTCATCACGCCCTATGTGGCCGACCTCGCCAATGTCGTCGACATGGAGGCCATCCGCGAGTCGGGCGTCCGGATCGGCATCGATCCGCTCGGCGGCGCCGCCGTTCGCTACTGGCAGCCGGTGATCGAGCGCTACGGCATCGCGGCGACCGTCGTGAACGACGTCGTCGATCCGACCTTCCGCTTCATGACCGCCGACTGGGACGGCAAGATCCGCATGGATTGCTCCTCGCCCTATGCGATGGCGCCTCTCATCGATCTTCGCGAACGGTTCGACATCGCCTTCGCCAACGATACCGATGCCGACCGGCACGGCATCGTCACGCCCTCGGGCGGGCTCATGAACCCGAACGCCTTCCTCGCCGCCGCAGTCGCCTATCTCTGCGCCAACCGGCCGGAGTGGCGCGCCGAGAGCGGGATCGGCAAGACGATCGTTTCCAGCAGCATGATCGACCGTGTCGTCGCCAAGATGGGGAGGAGGCTCGTCGAGGTGCCGGTCGGCTTCAAGTGGTTCTCGAAGGGGCTGATCGACGGCTCGCTCGCCTTCGGCGGCGAGGAGAGCGCCGGCGCCTCGTTCCTGCGCCGCGACGGCTCGGTCTGGACCACCGACAAGGACGGCATCATCCTGGGCCTGCTTGCCGCCGAGATCACGGCGCGGACCGGTCAGGACCCGAGCCAGTTCTACGCGTCGACCACGGCCGATCTCGGCCGCTCCTTCTATGCCCGCATCGACGCGCCGGCGACGACCGCCCAGAAGTCCGTTCTCGCCAAGCTCGATCCCTCCAAGGTCGAGGCCGGCGAACTGGCAGGGGCGCCGATCGAGGCGAAGCTCGCCCGCGCCCCGGGTAACAACGAGCCGATCGGCGGGCTGAAGGTCGCGACCGCCGATGGCTGGTTCGCCGCCCGCCCCTCGGGGACGGAGGAAGTCTACAAGATCTATGCCGAGAGCTTCGTCAGCGCGGAGCATCTGAAGGAGATCCAGGCCGACGCGCAGGCGCTGGTCTCGCGCCTGTTCGACGCCGCCGCCTGAGCCGCGCCACATCAACCGAGCGGACCGAACCGGCGGGAGCACGCCCGATGCTGCATGCGCGCATGCTGCGCTATCTGGACGAGGTCGCCCGCTGCGGTTCGATCCGCAAGGCGGCGGCCAAGCTCAATGTCGCCTCCTCGGCGGTGAACCGGCAGATCATCGCGCTCGAGGAAGAGCTCGGCACGCCGCTCTTCGAGCGGCTGTCGCACGGGCTGCGGCTGACGGCGGCGGGCGAGATCATGATCGCCCATATCCGCAAGACGCTGAAGGACTACCAGTGGAGTTCGGAGCGGATCGACCGGCTCCGCGACCACCACTTCCCTTCGGCCTCGATCGCGACCGTCGGCGGGCTCGCCTGCGACCTCCTCGCCAAGGCGCTGATGCAGCTGCGGGCCGAACGGCCGTTCACGCGGCTTTTCGTCAGCGTCATGGACGCCGAGGACATCATGGGCCTCGTGGCGGCCGGCGATTTCGATCTCGGCTTCGCCTTCGACCTGCCGGATTTCGGCGGCGTGACCCGCGCCGCCACGCTCCGGACCCGCTATGGCGCCGTGATGGTGCCGGACCATCCGCTGGCGCAGGAAACGGCGCTGCGCGTCAGCGCGCTCCGTGACTATCCGCTCATCGCGCCGCATGTCGGCGTGCTCATCCGCGACCAGTTCGACGATGCCTGCCATCGAAGCGACATCCACATCGATCCGGTCGTCGAGTCCGACTCCTTCGAATTCCTCCGGCAGTTCGCGCTGTCGAACAACGGCGTGGCGCTGCTGAACGAACTCGATGTCGACGACAGCCTGCGCAAGGGCACGCTCGTCTTCCTGCCCATCGTCGAGCTGAAGGGCAAGACGCAGACCATTTCGGTCGTGCACCGGACCCGCGGCGCGCTCGACCCCCTACCCGGCCTGGTTGTCGAACGGCTGTCCATGCTTCTGGACGAGCGGCGAGGCAGCAGCTGATGCCTTTTCGGACCAGGGCCGCGCTCGAAACGATGCTTTGCGAAGGCTGCCGATGCGCGCACCATTCCTCTGACGGCAAAAAGCCGCGGCGGGGAACGAGGGTGCGAACATGGCTTTCGAGACGGAGCAACCACGGGTCATCAAGGTTTCTGGCGGCGTGTCGATCGGCGGAGCGCCGGTCTCCTACACCGCCTTCATGGCGGCGCTGGTCGCCATCCTGGCATTCATCCCGGCCTCGATCGTGGTCGGCGGCATGGGCGGCGGCTGGCCGCTGCATGATGTCGTGCATCCCCTGCTCGGCCTGCTGCTCGGGCCAATCGCAGGACCGATCGCCTCGGCCATCGGCATCCTGATCGGCGGCGTCATCGCGCCCTACACCAATCTCGGCCCCTGGGCGCCGCTGATGGGCGCCATGAGCGCCTTCGCGGTCGGCATGGTCATGCAGCCGAACCGGTCGCTCTGGATCGTGCCGTGGATCATCACGCTCGCCGCCAACCTCATCTATCTCTGGCAGGCGCTCTCCTTCGGCATCAGCTTTCCGCTGTGGCTGAGCAATGTCATCACCATCGACGTCGCGCTGATCCTGATCGCCATCCCGCAGCTCAGGAACTGGAGCATCGACAAGATCCGCACCGGCGGCATCGGGCTCAAGACCTATCTCGGCTTCTTCGTCGTGTTCTTCTTCGGCTCGACGGCCGGCATCCAGCTCAACTGGGTCCCGTCCTTCGCCACCAATCCCTGGCCGGCGGAAGTCTGGCCGGTGCTGATCCCGATCATCGCGATCGAGCGCCTCGCCTTCAGCGCCGTGGGCGCCCTGATCGGCGTCGGCGTCGTCAGCGCGCTGCGCCGCTCGCCCCTCGCCAAGGCGTCCATGGCGGGCTACTGAGCATGACGGCCGAAGACGGTCAGACAAGCGACGAGCGGCCGGAGCCGCTCGTCACCTTCGAGCGTGTCGGCTATGCCTATCCCGGCGCGTCGCGACGAGCGCTCGACGGCCTCGACATGACGATTGCGCGCGGCGAATTTGTGGGCATCGTCGGCGCCACGGGCGCCGGCAAGTCGACGCTCTGCCTGACGCTCAACGGCATCGTCCCGCAGTTCTTCGGCGGCTCCTTCTTCGGAACGGTCCGGATCACCGGCCGCGACACGCTGGAGACGCCGACCAGCCGGCTCGCCGCGACGGTCGGCATGGTGTTCGAGGATCCCGAGACGCAGATCACCGCGACGACCGTCGAAGGCGAGGTCGCCTTCGCGCTGGAGAATCTCAAGGTTCCGACGGAACTGATGCAGGTCCGCGTCGCCGAGGCGCTGCGGGCCGTCGGTCTCGCCGGGCTTGAGCGGAAGCACCCGGCACGGCTCTCCGGCGGTCAGAAGCAGCGCCTCGCCATCGCCTCGGCACTGGCGCTCGCGCCGGACTGCATCGTTCTCGACGAGCCGACCTCGCAGCTCGATCCGGTCGGCACGGCCGAGGTCTTCGCGCTGCTCTCCCGCCTCAACCGCGAGCGCGGCATCACGATCATCGTCGCGAGCCATGCCGGCGAGGAACTCGCGGCCGTGGCGACGCGTATCCTCCTGCTTTCAGGGGGCCGCATCATTCGCGACGGCTCTCCCGGCGCTGTCCTGGGCGATGTCGCGCTGCTCAAGACGCATGACGTGCGCCCCCCGGACATCGCGCAGGCCTTCGCCGCGGTCGCGGCGCGCCTGATACCCGGAGCGCCGCCGCTTGCGCCGGTCACCCTCGGCGAGGCCGCCGAAGCCTTCGCGCCGTTCGCAGAAGCCTTCTCCGCCGCGGCGCCGGAGCCCGCGAACCCGCCGCCCCCATCCGGCGCGCCGGTCCTGGAAGCCATCGGCGTATCCCATGTCTATCCGGACGGAACGGCGGCGCTCAGGGGCGTCGATCTTGCCATCCGGCGGGGCGAATTCGTGGCGCTCGGCGGCCGCAATGGCTGCGGCAAGTCAACGCTGATCCGCCATTTCCTGCATCTCCTGTCGCCGACGACCGGCACGGTGCGGGTCGACGGCAGCGATGTCACGGGCCTCAAGATCAGCGATCTCGCGCGGCGCATCGGCTATGTCGCACAGAATGCGCATCAGCAGCTCTTCTGCGACAGCGTGCGCGAGGAGGTGGCCTTCGCGCTCACGCTGATGAAGCGCCCGAAGGGCGAGATCGACGCGGCGGTCCATTTCGCGCTCGACGCGATGCGCCTCTCCGACCTCGCGGACCGTCATCCGGCCTCGCTCAGCCGTGGCGACCGGCTGCGGCTGGCGATCGCGGCGACACTGGCGCCGGGCCCGGACATGCTCATCTTCGACGAGCCGACGACCGGGCAGGACTGGGCGGGCGCGCTCGCCATCCTCGACATCTGCCGCAGCCTCAACGCGATCGGCAAGACGGTGCTGCTCGTCACGCACCATCTCTATCTCCTCGCCGGCTATGCGGAGCGTCTCGTGGTGATGGCGCAGGGCCGGGTCGTGCTCGACGGGCCGCTGGACGAAGTCCTCTATTCCGGCCCCGCCCTTGCCGCGGCCTCGCTCGCGCCGCCGCAGACGGTCAGCTTCGCCGCAGGCCTTGACGGGTTCGCGGCGTCCGGGCGGCGGCCGCTCTCGCCTTCGGCTCTTGCCGCTCTGGTGGAGCCGGTTGCGGGAGGCTTGCGATGACCGCCGCCGACAGCCTCGTCCAGCTGCCGGCCGGACGCTTCGCGGGCATCGATTTCCGCGTCAAGCTGGTGCTCCTCCTTCTCGCCAGCACGCTCATCTTCGTCTGGAACAGCCTGATCGCGCAGGGGTTTCTGCTCGCTGTCACCGTCGCGCTGATGCTCGCGGCGGCGACGCCGCCGGCGACGATCTGGCGGCTGATCCGCCTCACATTGCCGGCGCTGATCCTCATCGTCGTGATCCAGGGACTGTGGAGCCCGTTCGGCGTCCACCCGGTGTTCACGCTGCCCGACAGCCTGCCTCTTCTCGGCGGCGCGCATGTCTTCACCGTCGAAGGGCTGTTGTTCGGCCTCGTGGTTTGCTGCCGTATCCTCGTGCCGCTGCTCGCCTTCCAACTCGTCTTCATGACGACGGAGACGAACGACATCGTGCTCGGGCTCACGCGGCTCAGGGTGCCCTACCGGGTGGCGCTGCTCTTCTCGACGACGTTCCGCTTCGTGCCGCTGCTGCTCGAGGAATTCCAGGCGATCAAGGATGCGCAGCGGCTGCGCGGCATCGATCTCGACAGCTTCGGCATGGTGAGGAAACTCGTCGCGATGGGACGCATGCTGGTGCCGCTGATCACCGGATCGCTCGCCAAGGCGCAGGCGATGGAGATCGCGCTTCAGGCCCGCGCCTTCACCGGTTCGCCGGATAGGACGCAGCTTCATCCGGGGCGCGAGACGCTGACGGGGATGGAACGGGCCATGATCCTGATCGCGCTCGCCTTTTGGGCCGGTGCGATCGTGGCCCGCATCGGATTTGGAATGGGAGGATCGGTTCTTTGACCGGGAAGGATTTCACCGACGAGGCGACGCTGCGGGCGATGCTGGAGCGCCAGGCCGACGCCTGGAAGACGGGCGATTTCAGCCGCGCGATGGCCGACTGGCACCCGAATGGCGTGCTCACGGCACCGGGTAACCGCGTGCCTTTTGGCGCGCTTGCCGAGACGATCCGGCGGTTTCATGCCGACTTCATGGATCTCGAGGTGACGATCACCAATGCCTTCGCATCCCTCGACGGAACGAAGCTCGCCTTCGAGTGGCTGTGGACGGTTTCGCGGCGCCGCGACGGGGCGCGGAGCGCCACGCCGGACGCGATCATCGTCGATCTTCAAGACGGCAAGATATTGGAATGGCGGGAGTATTTCGATACTGCCGCCGCCGTCGAGGACTATCACGGCAAGGAAGACGGGGGCGACGCAGCGCCGTGAATGTCCTCGTCGTCTATTGCCATCCGTCGAGCGGCAGCTTCACGGCGGCCGTCCGCGACACCGCGATCGCCGCGCTGAGCGAAGCCGGGCATGCCACCGCCGAGATCGATCTCTATGGCGAGGGCTTCAACCCGGTGATGAGCGCCGAAGAACGCCAAGGATATCACGACGAAGCGACTAATCTCGCGCCCTTCGAGCGGCATGCGGAGCTGCTGCGCTGGGCGGAGATGGTCGTGTTCGTCTATCCGACCTGGTGGTATGGGCCGCCGGCGATGCTGAAGGGCTGGCTGGAGCGCGTGATGGTGCCGGGCTTCGCCTTCAAGATGCCGACCAAGCATCGGGGATCACGGCCGAATCTCACCAATATCCGCCGCCTGCTGGTGCTCACCACCTGCGGCGCGACGCCCTTCGTCAGCTGGATCATGGGGCAACCCGGCCGCAAGACGCTGCTGCGCGGCTTCCGGTCGGTCTGCCATGTCCGCTGCCGCACCGGCTTCCTGGCGCTCTACAAGATGGACAGCGTCAGCGAAACGGCCCGCCGCCGCCATTTGCAGCGGGTCCGCCGCACCGTTCTCGCCATCCGCCCGTAAGACGGCGCGTCTGTCCGGTCCCGACAGGATTCAACAAAAATCGACAAAAGCCGGCGTCCCGGCGACATCGCCGAGGGCGGCGGGAAGCGATTTGAACGCGGCCCGCCGGAGCGCTAAGAAAAAGGAGGGAGGATCGGCGGCGCGGAGGCGCCCGCCGGCCAGCAAGAGATGCCGTCGCGAAGAGATGACGGCGCCAGGGAGGAAGGGCGAATGCCGCTCGAACATGCGGACGAGAATCCGCGCATTCCATATCAGTATCCGAACCTGCCCGACGCGCTGCCGGAGATCGTGATCCCGAAGGCGATTCCGGAGGATGACCGGCTCTGGGTGCCGCAGGCCGAGAATGTCTGGTTCCGCCCGCTCTGCCTCAACCGCTCGCAGGGCTACTGGATGAACCTGCTGAAGGTCAGGAAGGCCGGCGTGCTGTCGCGCCACCGCCATCCGCAATCGGTGCATGGCTTCGTGCTCAAGGGCCGCTGGCACTATCTCGAGCATGACTGGATGGCCGAGGAAGGCAGCTATGTCTTCGAGCCGCCGGGCGAGACGCATACGCTCGTCGTGCCGGAGGGGGTCGAGGAGATGATCACCTATTTCCAGGTCAACGGCATCATGTATTACGTCGACCCTTGGGGGAAGCCGCTCGGCTACGAGGACGTCTTCACCAAGATCGACATGTGCCGCCGCCATTTCGCGGATGTCGGGCTCGGCGCGGATTACGCCGACCAGTTCATCCGCTGACGCCCCCTCCTCTCAGCCTCTTCCCCTCTCCTTTCGACCGACAGGTGCACGCATGGGCTTCTGGCCGACCGGCTGCTTTGCCGGCAAAACAATCCTCGTCGTCGGCGGCACGTCGGGCATCGGCGCGGCCATCGCCGAGGCCTTCCTCGCCGAGGAAGCCAGGGTCATCGTCACCGGCGCGACCGAGGCCGAGGTCGCGGCCGTGGCGCCGCGCGAAGGCCTTTCGGCGGGGCGGCTCGATGCGCGGCGGCTCGACATCCGCAACGGCGAGGCGGTGAAGGCGTTCGTCGGCGGCCTCGAGCGGCTCGATCATCTCGTGAACTGCGCCGGCATCATCCGCCGCGGCGAGGAACTGGACCCGGAGGTCTTCGCGAGCGTCATCGACATCAACCTCAACGGCGCGATGCGGGTCGCGGCGGCGGCGCGGCCGCTGCTCGCAGCGGCGAAGGGCACGATTACCAATACGGCGTCGATGCTCGCCTTTTTCGGCGGCGGCCTCGTGCCCGGCTATGCCGCCTCCAAGGGCGGCATCGCGCAGATGACCAAGTCGCTCGCCATCGCCTATGCGGGCGACGGCATCCGCGTCAACGCGATCGCGCCCGGCTGGATCGCGACGCCGCTGACCAGGGCGCTGCGCGACGACCCGCAAAGGAGCGAGGCGATCCTCTCGCGCACGGCGCTGAAACGCTGGGGCGAACCGTCCGACCTCGCCGGCGGCGTCCTCTACCTCGCCTCGCCGATCGCTTCCTATGTCACCGGGACGGTGCTGGTCATCGATGGCGGCTACCTGGCGGTGTGAGGCGAGCGGTCCATCGGCAGTGTCTCATTTCAGATTACGACGCCGCGCTCTTTGTATCGACCATGGCGACAGGTTTCGGCCTGATATCGCCCATCATCACGACCGACTATTTTTACACTTGCCGTAAAAGTGTCATTGCGCGATAACGGCTGGCGGGGTATATAGGGGTAGTCGAGTTGAGAGTGGCATTCGCCGACGAGGACTTGCGACGGCTTGAACGCGATCCGGAATTCACCGCCGGGTTCGGTCGAGACGTTGTTCGCGGCTTCCGAAAAGCCATGCAAGCGATACGGGCTGCGGAAGACTCCCGAGATTTGTACCGAGGCGGCCTTCGAACTGAAAGGCTCAAGGGCCAGCGCCAGCATCAACACTCGATTCGCCTCAATGGGCAGTGGCGACTGATCCTTGAGATCGAAGCCAGGGACGTAAGAGTGATTAGCGTTGAAGACTACCATTGAGCGGGTGGGACATGGACAATTTTGAACCGGCTGAAGTTTTCCCGCCTGGCGAGTTTCTCAAGGACGCTCTTGAGAACTTGGGGTGGACGCAGACTGAGTTTGCCGAAGTCATTGGAAGACCGACCCGGGTGGTAAATGAGATTATCGCAGGCAAGCGCTCGATCACGCCCGAAACCGCTCGCGAGTTGGCTGCCGGTCTAGGTACTAGCGCCCAGTATTGGCTAAATCTTGAGAGCGCTTATCAGTTGTCTCAGGTGCCTCCTGTCGAGGAGCGCATTGAGCGGGAAGCGGCGCTTCGGCGGCGCTTTCCTATTAGGCAGATGATTAAGCGGGGCTGGATTGAGGCTTCATCGGATCCTGTGACACTAGAGCGTGCGACTCTGGATTTTTTCAACCTCAGGAGCGCGAACGATCCGATCCAGTTCCAGCACGCGGCTCGGCGCAGTTCGCAGGACATCACGGACCTACAATGGGCGTGGATTTTCCGCGTGAAGCAGCTTGCGGAGTATATGTCTGTACCGATGTACTCCGAGGCTAAGCTAAGGTCGGGTCTCATCGAACTGGAGCGCCTCATGATGGCTCCAGAGGAGATCAGACATATCCCCCGCATTCTCAGTGAGTGCGGAGTTCGGTTCGTGATCGTCGAGCCCATTCCCGGCTCGGAAATTCAGGGTGTTTGCTTCTGGCTCGACGGTAGAGCGCCTGTTATCGGGCTTACACTCAAGCGAGACTATATTGATAGGTTCTGGTTCACGCTTCGGCATGAGATCGAACATGTTCTCAATGGCGACGGGAAAGACGGTATCGTCGTAGACGACTTTGAAGAGGGCTCAAGCCTCGACCTGCCCGCTTTCGAGAAGGCTGCTAATGAGGCGGCTGCTGAGTTCTGCGTCCCACAAGCAAGCCTAAGCAACTTCATCGCCCGTCATCATCCTGCTTATTCGGTGCACAACTTCATTGGGTTCGCTCGACTGATGAATAGGCATCCGGGCATCATCGCGGGACAGCTCCAGCGCCGCATCAACGACCATAGGCTTTTCAAGAAGCACCAACCGCGAGTCCGCGAAATCGTGGTGAGCACGGCACTCACAGATGGCTACGGAAAAGTGCTGACAGATATGTGAGGGTGCGATGGCGAATTACAGCAAGCAGATGCAGAAGATTGTCGAGGATTATCGCCTCTCGGGCGAGACATGGCCTGCCTCCACCAAGACCATTGCGGCATGGGCGATTACGACGGAGCGTTGGGTCCTGCCGGACTCCGCTGCCGTTCGTAAGTGCGCTGAAGATCTGGCATCAGCGATGCGCGAGGAGTACACGACCGATCACAATGGTCGACGCGTGCGACTGCTCCACCCGGCGACCGTCTATCGCAACGGAGAGCAGATGGTCCTTTGGGATGACATTCGCACGGCACCGCGCAAACATATGCAGTTGTCATTCCAGCAGCGACGGCAAGGGATCGTTGGCGATTGCCGTCAACTGAAGACCGACGTCGATAGCTACAACGACGCGCATCCTACCGAAGAGCCGATTCAGATGATTTTTGATTTCGCCATGGACCTCGCAGAAATCGAAGCAGCGTTAGCAGCCTAGCCCCTTCTCTCCACGGAGCCGCTGCCACGAGCTTTGCGACTTCTGGACGCTGCTCCGGTGTTTAGGCGGGATCCGACCGACGCCCTCGCCACACAAGAAGTCGGAGCAGGAAGCGGCGGAGGAGGAACTGCTCTCCCGCCTCGTCGCGCTCAACCGCGAGCGGGCGGCCGAGGAGGCGCGCGGCCTGGTGCGCTGGCTGCGGCCCGACTACCAGATCCCCCGGCTCGGGGCCAAGGTCGCGCAGCCGGCCGAGGAGCAGATCGAGGCCGAGCTTCCGGTTCTCGATATCAAGGACGCGCCGAAATGGCCGGCGGACGCGCTCGACCAGATCCGCATCGTGCGCGACGTGCTGGCCAGGGCGCCGGCGCCGGCTTTGCCCGACGCCGTCGCTGCGTCGTTCGGCGGCCGGCTGACGCCGAAGCGGCGGGCGCGGGTCGAGCAGGTGCTCGAAACGCTCGTCGCCACCGGCGCCGCCCGCACCGGGCAGCTGGACGGCGCCACGCATTATTTCGTGCCGCGCTAGAAGAGCCGCCTTGCTGGAGCATTTCCGGCGAATTCCCCTTCAGCGGACATGCCCTATCCCTTTGTCTCGACGCATTTTCTTCACGCGAACCGGTCCCCGCTTCGCTCGAAAATGCGCTAGCGCACCGGCGGCTCCACGACCACGGTCGCCGACAGGCCGTCGATGAGTTCGACGCTGTCGGGGACGGCGTCGAGGGCGATGCGGACGGGGATGCGCTGGGCGAGGCGGATCCATTCGAAATTCGGATCGACGGTCGCGAGCAGGCCGCCCGACGCGGTGGGATTGGCGATCGCGCGGGAGAAACCCTGAACCGTGCCGGTAAGCCGCGTCCCGCCGGCCATCAGGCGGATCTCGGCGCGGCTGCCGATCCGGATCTCCGGCAGCTTGGTTTCCATGAAATAGGCATAGACATAGAAGCTGTCGCTATCGACGAGCGCCAGCACGCTCGTGCCGGCGGCCGCATAGTCGCCCGTGCCGGCCGTCAGATTGGTGACATAGCCGTTGACGCGCGAGCGGACCGTGCTGCGCTCGAGATTGAGCTTCGCCGTGGCGAGCTCCGCTTCGGCCAATTGCAGATCGGCGGCGGCCTGGTCGGCCTTGGCGCGCGATGTCTCCGCCGTGGCGCCGGCGATGGCGCCGGGATCGCTCGCCATCACCTCGGCATCGCGGCGGGCATCGTCCTCGGCGAGCTTCAGCGCCGACTGGCGGTCGGCCACCGTCGCCTCGGCCTGCTGCACCGCCAGCGTGAAGCGCTGCTGATCGATCACGAACAAGACGTCGCCCTTGGCGACCTTCTGGTTGTCGGCGACGTTGAAGGTGGTGATCGGCCCCGAGACATCCGGCGCGACCGAGACCACCGTCGCCAGCACCCGCGCGTCCCGCGTCCAGGGCGAGAAGGTGTAGACAGTCCACAGCCACCAGCCGCAGAGGACTGCGGCGGCGACGGCGACGAGCGTGACCGCCACGCGGAGGATCGAGGTCAGAGCCATGCCGGAACTCCGAGATAGACGAGGCCGCCGAGAACGAGGACGTAGAGCGCGACATTGAACAGCGCGCGATGCCAGACGAAGCGGTAGAGGCCGAAGCCCTGCATCGCCAGGCGGAGAATGAGGAAGGGGACGAGCGCCAGCACCGCCCAGAGCATGATCGGCGGCAGGTAGAAGCCGAACAGGACCGTGTCGGGGAAGAGGCCAAGGCCGGGCGTCTGCATGAAGGATGCTCCTCTGCCGTCAGCCATCTTCGAACCGGCGGGCAAGCCAGGCGCCGTCGATCGTGAAGCGGTCGGCCAGGAAGCGCACCGACGCCCCGGCCTCCAGCAAGGCGGTGGCGGACGCGCCCGGCGCGAGGCTGCGGCCGGCGAGATCCTTGTGCAGCGCCTCGATCGCCGCCTCGGTCGCCGCGAGCGCGGCCTTGTCGCCGGGGCGCGCGTCTGCGAGACGCTCCAGCGCGGCGGCGAAGGCCGCAAGGAAGCCGGCAATCGCGGCGGCGGCGTCGGCCGGCATGGCGGCATCGGTGCCGAGCGCGCGCAGCCTGCCGATCTCGATGCAGGACGACGCCGAGCCGAGGCTGCCGCGGAAGAAGTCCTCGTCGCGCTGCTGGTCGAGCGAAAGGCGCGGCAGCAGCGTCGCGAGCAGCGAGACGATCTCGGCCGAGCCTTCGCGCGGCGGGATCGTGCCGCGCGCCACGCCCGGCACGATCGCGCCGACCGTGCGCCGCCATGTCCGGCCGCGGCGGGCGGCCGAGGTGACGGGCCACACCGCCAGCACCAGCAAGGTGGCGGCCATGCCGGCGAGCAGGGCGAAGGCGTTGCTCACGAAGCCGGCCTCGTCCAGCACATAGAGGTTGCCGGTGCTGAGCTGCGAGATGCCCATGGCGCCGATCGCCGTCCCAAGCGCGCCGGTGGCGGGCGTGCCGGCCAGGAGGCCCGCCGGCAGCAGGAGCAGCATCAGCACCGCCGCCAGCTGCCCGAAACCTTCGAGGCGCGGCAGGACGAAGATGAACACGAGATAGGACGCGACGACGGCGATGGCGGTGCCGGTGAGAAACGGCAGGGCCGCGTCGATCTCGCGGTCCTGGTTGACCGAAAGGAACAGCGTGATGACGCCGCCCGCGACCGCGGCGAAGCCCTCCGACCAGCCCGTCGCCATCCAGACGGCCGTCAGGAGCAGGATGGCGACGGCGCCGCGCAGCCCGAGCAGCAGCGGCTCGCGGTTGGGCGCCGCGGCGACGGCGGGCTGGCGGATGGACCGTTCCCCGGCGCCGGCCGCGTCGATCATCGTCGCCAGCGCCAGCGCCTCGACGAGTTCGCCGGCCCGGCGCAGGATCAGCAGCGCATTGGCGAGCGCGTCGAAGGGCGCCGTGCCGGCCATGGCCGCGATCTCTTGGCCGCCTGCCTTCAGCGCGGCCGCGGCAGAGGCCGCCTCGTGGCGCAGCGCGGCGGCGTCCGGTCGCGGCGCGCCGTCGGCTGCGAGCGCATCGATGCGGGCCGCGATGCCCTCCAGCGCCGGCCGCACGCGCGTCTCGACACCGGCCGCTGCGTCGCCGGTGAAGGCGTCGATGCGGACATAGAGGCCGCGCGCCACCGACATCACGAGAAGAAGCTCGTGCACGATGCGCTGCAGGCGGGGGCCGTCGGCGCGCATCTCGGGCGCCTCGAACAATGCCGAAGCGCGCAAGGCGTCGAACTGGACGACGCGCCGGACCATGCCGCCGCGCAGCCTCGCGAACGCGGCCGGCGTCGCCGAGAGGCGGAGCGCCGTCGCCACATAGCGCGCGAGCTCGCGCCGCGTGCCGGCGAGTTGCTCCCGCAACGCGTCGCCGGCATAGCGGGGCAGGACGAGCATGGTCATCAGCGTGCCGCAGCCGATGCCGATCAGGATCGCCGCCGTCCGGTCGCCGGCGACGATCCAGGCATTGAGCGGATCGGCCGACCCTTCATAGGCGACGAGGATCGTCGTGTAGCCGAAGAGCAGCGCACCATAGGAGACGAAGTTGCGCAGGCGCGAGGCGAGATAGAAGCTGACAAAGACCGCGGCCACCGTCGCGCCGACCATCAGAGCCGGCGCCTCGGCGAAGGCGGCGACGATGCCGAGCCCGGTGATGCCGCCGAGCACCGTACCGATCGTCCGCCACAGGCTCTTCGAGAGGGCGGCGCCAACGGTCGGCTGCGCCAGCAGATTGACAGTGAGCGTCGCCCATTGCGGGTCGCGCAATTCGAGGCGGTAGCAGATCGCGAGCGCCATCACCGCCGCCGCGGCGGTGCGCAGCGAGAAGACGATATTGCGCCAGCCGAGATCGACCGGGATCAGCGGTCGCGCAACCGTCCCTTCCGACGCTGCCGTCGTCCTCGCGCCTGCCATTTCTGGCACCCCGCCACCGGAACGGCCGAATCCGCCCCGTTTCCCTCCCCGCTCTTGTCGAAGCCGGAAGGACGGCCGTCAAGACACGAGAAGGATGATGCGAAGCGCCGTCAGCCGAGCCGGCGCACGCGGACGAGCAGCGCCAGCGACATGACGGCGAGCGCCGCCCAGGTCAGCACATAGACGAGGTGGTTGTTGGCGAAGCGGATGACCGTCAGGCCTGTGACGGGGCCGTCGGGCTCGGGCGGCTCGACCGCGGCGGCGTCGATGAAATAGGGCGCCACGCCGGCGAGCCCCTCCGCCTTGGCGAGCGCGGCGGTGTCGCGGGAGTACCAGCGGCCGGAGGCGGGGTCGTTGCTGCGCAGGAAGCCGCCGCCAGGCTCCGTGATGCGCAGGAGGCCGGTCACCGTCACCTTGCCGGCCGGCGCAGGGCTCGAGGCGGCGGGAAGCGCCGAGACGAAGCCGCGATTGACGAAGACCGTGAAGCCCTGATCGGTTTCGAGCGGCGCCAGCAGCCAGTAGCCCGGGCCGCGCTCGGTTACCGCCTTCACCGGCGTTCCGGGGAAAGCGAGATAGCGGCCGGTGACGCGGATGCGGCGATATTCGTCGCTGGCGCGGGTGATCGCCGGCCAATCCGCGGGCGGCGGCGCGGTGACGGGTTCGGCATGGATGCGGGTTTCGACGCGGGCGATGAGGGCGAGCTTCTCCGACCGCCGCTCGACCTGCCACACCGCGAGGCCCGAGAAGACCAGCGTCGCGACGAGGAGGAAGAGCGCCAGCGCACGCCGCCTGCCCCGCCCCGCGACGGCGCCCGTCACGGCATCTGGCTCATGTCGTGGCCGGGCATCATGTTGACGTTGAGGTGGTACATCACCCACAGCGAGCCGGTCAGCGCGATCACCACGATGATGATCGTGAAGATCAGCGCCAGCATCGTCCAGCCGCCCTCGGAGCGGGCGTTCATATGGAGGAAGAACACCATATGGACGACGATCTGCACGATGGCGAAGCCGAGCACGACGATGGCGGTCGCCGTCGGGCTGGCGAAGACGCCGCCCATCACCAGCCAGAACGGGA
>Ga0209930_1001133_pt1 | contig 46326 bp, 42 predicted proteins | sample ThiBiot_500_biof_2_FD_183948 | JGI IMG/M metagenome (GOLD analysis project Ga0209930, IMG submission 183948) | Wastewater bioreactor microbial communities from Cape Town, South Africa - Thiocy_cont_500_biof (SPAdes) | ecosystem: Engineered > Bioreactor > Thiocyanate-remediating >...
GCAAGGATTTCCTCGCGAAACGCGACCCGGTGCCGGAGATGGCGATGGCGGCAGCCCATCGGAAACTGTCGACCTTCCCGGCCTTCCACAGGGTGGAGGGGCGCCGCGTCGTGATCGTCGGCGAAGGCCGCGAGGCGGCGGCGAAGCTGCGCCTGCTCTCCGAGACCAGCGCCAACCTCGTCCTGTTCGCACCCCATATCGAGCCGGAAGCTGCCGGCGATGCCGCGGCCGCGGGGGCCGAGCATGTCGCGCGCTGGCCGGAGCCGGCTGATCTCGACGGCGCGGCGCTCGTCTTCGCCGCGACCGGCGAACTCGATCACGACACCAGGGTCCGCGACCTGGCCAAGCGCGCCGGCATTCCGGTCAATGTCGTCGACCGGCCCGAGCTGTGCGATTTCCATGTTCCCGCGCTCGTCAACCGCGCGCCCCTCGCCGTCGCCATCTCGACCGACGGCAAGGCGCCGGTGCTCGCCCGCCATGTCCGCGCCCGGATCGAGGGCCTCCTGACGCCGGCGATCGGCGATCTCGCCCATCTCGCCGAGCGGCTGCGCGAACGCGTCATCGCCCGCATCCCCTCGGGCGACGCGCGCCGCCGCTTCTGGGCGCATTTCTTCTCCGGCCCCGCCGCCGCCAAGGTGCTGCAGGGCCAGATCGAGAGCGCCACCGACGTCGCCGAGCGTCATCTGGCTGCCGAGGCCGGTGAGCGCCTTGTCGGTCATGTCAGCCTCGTCGGTGCCGGTCCGGGCGCCGAGGATCTCCTGACGCTCCGCGCCGTGCGCCTGTTGCAGGAAGCCGACGTCATCGTCTATGACAAGCTGGTGCCCGAGGCGGTCGTCGCCATGGGCCGGCGTGATGCGCTGCGCATCTATGTCGGCAAGGCCAAGGGCATGCATGCCGCCAGCCAGGACGAGATCAACGCGATCCTCGTCCGCGAGGCGAGGGATGGGCGCCGTGTCGTCCGCCTGAAATCCGGCGATCCGCTGATCTTCGGCCGTGCTGGTGAGGAAATGGCCGCGCTGCGGGCCGCCGGCATCCCGTTCGACATCGTGCCGGGCGTCACCGCCGCCATCGCCGCCGCCGCCGAGAACGAGATTCCGCTGACGCTGCGCGACGTCGCCTCGACCTTCATTCTGGCGACGGGCCACGATATGCGCGGCGATACGCTGCCCGAATGGGCGGGCCTCGCGCTCGCCGGTTCCACCATCGCCGTCTATATGGGCCGCAGCGTCGCCTCCAAGGTGGCCGCGCGGCTGATCGAGAACGGGCTTTCCGCATCGACGCCGGTGGCGGTGATCGAGAACGCCTCGCGCGAGGATCGCCGCGCCTTTGCCGGCCGCCTCGACGAACTCGCCGGCATCGCCGACCGTCCCGAGCTGGACGGCCCCGTCGTCATCATCGTCGGCAAGGTGATCGCGGAGAGTGCTCTCGGCGTCGCGCCGCTGCCGCTCGCCGCCATGGCCGCCTGACCGCCGCGTCGCCCCTTCCGGGAAGATCCCTATCCATGACCGCCAAAGCGCCCGTCCTTCACGTCATCACAGCCAATGCGCTCGGCGACGGCCTCGTCGTGTTCCTCACCGCCGATGGCGGCTGGAGCAACGACATCGCCGAGGCGCGGGTCGTCGGGCCCGACGCGCTCGCCGAGGCCGTGGCCTATGGCAAGGCGCAGCACGATGCGCGCATCGTCGTGGAGCCCTACGAGATCGAGGTGACTGTCGAGGGCGGCGTGCCGGTGCCGGTGCGCCTTCGCGAGCGGATCCGCGCCGAGCGCGGGCCGACGGTCGCCTATGGCGCGGCGGAGATCGCCGCCCGCGCCGCCAACAATCGGTGAGAGCGCCCCATGTATCGCTATGACGAGTTCGACCAGGACTTCGTGACCGATCGCGTCGCGCAGTTCCGCGACCAGGTGAACCGGCGCCTCTCGGGCGAACTCACCGAGGACCAGTTCAAGCCGCTCCGCCTGCAGAACGGCGTCTATCTGCAGCTGCACGCCTATATGCTGCGCATCGCGGTGCCCTATGGCACGCTATCGAGCCGCCAGATGCGCCGCCTCGCCCATGTCGCCCGCCGCTATGATCGCGGCTACGGCCATTTCACGACCCGCCAGAACCTGCAGTTCAACTGGCCGAAGCTCTCCGACATCCCGGATATCCTCGCCGAACTGGCCGAGGTCGAGATGCATGCCATCCAGACCTCCGGCAACTGCATCCGCAACGTGACCGCCGATCACTTCGCCGGCGCCGCCGCCGACGAGGTCGCCGATCCGCGGCCCTATGCCGAGATCCTGCGCCAGTGGTCGTCGCTGCACCCGGAATTCCTGTTCCTGCCGCGGAAGTTCAAGGTCGCGGTCACCGGCGCCGAGCGCGACCGCGCGGCCATCCAGGTCCATGATATCGGCCTGCATCTGAAGCGCGACGCGGACGGCCGGCTCGGTTTCGCCGTCTATGTCGGCGGCGGCCAGGGCCGCACGCCGATGCTGGCCAAGAAGATCCGCGACTTCCTGCCCGAGGAGGATCTGCTCTCCTATTGCGAGGCGATCCTGCGCGTCTACAACCTCTCCGGCCGGCGCGACAACAAGTACAAGGCGCGCATCAAGATCCTCGTCCACGAGATGGGCGCCGACGAGATCACGCGCCAGGTCGAGGACGAGTGGGAGCGCATCCGCCATGGCGCGCTGAAGCTGCCGCAGGGCGAGGTCGAGCGCATCCGCGAATATTTCGCGCTGCCCGAGGCCGTTCGCCCGCTGGCCGGCGATCCCACGCTCGCCGCGGCGCGCGCCGCCGATCCGGATTTCGACGCCTGGGTTCGGCAGAACACGGTGCCGCATGCCGTGGCCGGCCATGTCTCGGCGACCATCTCGCTGAAGGCGATCGGCGGCACGCCGGGCGACGCCACCGACGCGCAGATGGACGCCGTCGCCGATCTCGCCGAGCGCTATGCCTATGACGAGATCCGCGTCAGCCACGAGCAGAACCTGATCCTGCCGCATCTGCCCGAGACGGCGCTGAAGGTCGTCTATGACGGCCTTGTCGCGGCGGACCTCGCGACCGCCAATGCCGGCCTCGTCACCGACATCATCGCCTGCCCCGGCCTCGACTATTGCGCGCTTGCCAATGCCCGCTCGATCCCGGTGGCGCAGCGCATCTCCGAGCGCTTCGGCGACAGTGCCCGCCAGCGAGAGATCGGCGAGCTCAAGATCAAGATCTCGGGCTGCATCAATGCCTGCGGCCATCACCATGTCGGCCATATCGGCATCCTGGGCGTCGAGAAGAAGGGCGAGGAATTCTACCAGATCTCGCTCGGCGGCTCCGGCGACGAGGCGGCCTCGATCGGCGACATCATCGGTCGCGGCTTCTCGACCGAGGAGATCGTCGACGCCGTCGAAGCGATTGTCGACACCTATGTCGCGCAGCGCGCCTCGCCGGAGGAAACCTTCCTCGCCGCCTATCGCCGGCTCGGCCAGGCGCCGTTCAAGGAGGCGCTCTATGGCGCGGCTTGAATCATCGCCATCGGCGGCGGGCTCCGCGCCGCTGTTCGACCACGAGAATGCCGGCCTCGAGGAGGCTGCGCTCCTCAACGCGCGCTATGGCCATCTCGGGACGCATGAGGCGGTCGAGAAGGCGCTTGAGCTGTTCGGCGCCCGCATCGCGCTGGTCTCCTCCTTCGGCGCCGAATCCTCGGTGCTGCTGCATGTCGTGGCGGAGGTGAGCCGCGACGTGCCGGTCGTCTTCATCGACACGCTGCGGCTCTTCCCCGAGACGCTGGCCTATCGCGACACCCTCGTCGAGCGCCTCGGCCTCACCGATGTGCGCACGGTGGCGCCCGATCCCGCCGCGCTCGAGGACAAGGACCGCTACAAGGCGCTCTGGATGACCGACGCCGATCTCTGCTGCCAGATCCGCAAGACGGAGCCGCTGGCGCGGGCGCTCACGGGCTTCGACGCCTGGTTCACCGGCCGCAAGCGCTTCCAGGCCGCGACGCGCGCCGCCATCCAGCTCTTCGAGCAGGACGGAAAGCGGGTGAAGGTCAATCCGCTCGCTACGTGGTCCTCGGCCGAGCTCAAGGCCTATATGGCCGAGCATGTGATGCCGACCCATCCGCTGGTCGCGCAGGGCTATCCCTCGATCGGCTGCCAGCCCTGCACCTCCAAGGTGAAGCCGGGCGAGGACGAGCGCGCCGGCCGCTGGCGCGGGCTCGACAAGACCGAGTGCGGCATCCATCTCGGCGAGGCCGACGGCAGCGGGATCTAGATATGGCTCTCTGGAAACACGGCGTTTTCGTCGAGGACGGCTTCACGCATGTCCATGGCGAGGCGGAGCTGCCGCATCATGGCGGCGCCATCGTTACGCTCGCCCGCTATCGCGAGGAGCGCGACTCGCTTCTTGCCTGGCCCCGGCCGCTCGGCGTCGTGATCGAGCCGGGCGCCGACTGGTCCGATCTTGTGCCAGACTTCGACCGCTTCGCCGTCATCGCGGCCGACCTGCCGAAATTCGTCGACGGCCGCGCCTTCTCGATCGGCCGGCTGCTGCGCGAGCGCGACGGCTTCAAGGGCGAGCTGCGGGCCGTCGGTGCCTTCTTCCTCGACCAGATCCCGCTGCTGCGCCGTGTCGGCTTCGATGCCTTCGAGACGCATGACCCGATCGTCATCAAGGGTCTGGCCGAAGGGCGCTGGCCCGAGGTAAAGGAATATCTTCAGCCCGCCTCCGAGAATGGCGAAGTCCCGGCCGGCAAGCGGCCCTGGGCGCGGCGGGCGGCGCGTGTGGGAGCACCATGAAGCTTTTCGTCACGGATCAGGACGGCGGCGAGCACGAACTCGAGGCGCTCGAAGGCTGGCGCGTCATGGAGGTGATCCGCGACTGGGGCCTGCCGATCAAGGCGGAATGCGGCGGCGCGCTCGCCTGCGCCACCTGCCATGTCTATGTCGATCCCGACTGGCTGGACCGTCTCGTGCCGATGAGCGAGGAGGAGGAGGAGCGGCTCGACGACGCGATGATGGTGAAGTCCAATTCGCGTCTCTCCTGCCAGATTCTCATGTCGGACGAGCTCGACGGCCTCCGCGTGACGCTGGCGCCGGGCAGCGAGCCGGGCTGATCCTCGCCTGCCGCGACTTCCCTGTGCGGCCGCAGAGACTGCCCCTCGCTATCGCTCCGCCGATCGCTATGCTGGCGCCTGTCACGCAACGATCACGCAGGACGTGCGATCGTCGCGAAAGAGTTGCCGTTCTCACTTTCGAGGAGCGCCATGTCCGATCTCGTCGCTATCGTCTATCCCTCGCTGGAAAAGGCCGAGGCCGTCCGCCAGGAATTCCTGACGCTGCAGAAGGAATATCTGATCAGCCTCGATGACGCGGTCATCGCGGTGAAGACCGACGACAACAAGATCAAGCTGCACCAGATGGTCAACACGACCGCCACCGGCGCCGCTTCGGGCAGCTTCTGGGGTCTCCTGGTCGGCATGGTGTTCCTGATGCCGGTCGTCGGCGTCGTCATCGGCGCCGCCTCGGGCGCGCTCGGCGGCCTGCTCGCCGATTTCGGCATCAACGACAAGTTCATGAAGGACCTGTCGGGCTCGATCCAGCCGGGCAATGCCGTGCTCTTCCTGCTGATCCGCTCGATGACCGCCGACAAGGTGCTCGAGGAGATCCGCGGCTCGGGCGGCGTGGTGCTGAAGACCTCGCTCGACAACGACAAGGAGACCGCGCTGCGCGAGGCGCTGGCCGGCTCCCCCGTCCACGACGTCCCGGCCGCCCCGTCGGCCTGAGCATCCCGATGCGAGCGGCCGGCCGAGTCCGGCCGCTCAATCCAGCGTGCGGCGATAGCGCAGGAGCGCGATCGTCGCCACCGCCAGCCAGAAGGCCGCGAGCGGCCAGACCTCGCCGGCGAGATCGGCGGCGCCGCTTCCCTTCAGCATGATGCCGCGCACCGAGCGGATATAATGGGTGAGCGGAAGCACGGCGCCGATCACCTGCGCCCAGTCCGGCATGCCGCGGAACGGGAACATGAATCCCGACAACAGGATCGACGGCAGGAACCAGAAGAAGGTCATCTGCATGGCCTGCATCTGCGTCCGCGCGATCGTCGAGAAGGTGTAGCCGAGCGTGACGCTGGCGCCGATGAAGAGGAAGGTCACGCCGACCAGGAGCGCGAGCGATCCCTGCATCGGCACTGCGAACAGAAGCCGCGCGCAGACGAGGATGATCGCCACCTGCAGCGTGCCGATGCCGATATAGGGCACGATCTTGCCGAGCATGATCTCGAGCGGTGTCGCCGGCGTCGCCATCAGGTTTTCCAGCGTGCCGCGCTCGCGTTCCCGCGTCAGGGCCAGCGCCGTCATCAGGATCGTCGTCATGGTGAGGATCGTGCCGAGCAGCCCCGGCACGATGTTGTAGGCGGTGATGCCTTCCGGGTTGAACCGCCGGTGGATGACGAGATCGACCGGGCTCGCTTCCGGCGCGTTGCCGGCGAGCGGTCCCTTGAGGCTCTTCGCCAGCGCCGCGTCGATGATCTCGGACAGTGCGCCGAGCGCGTTGGCCGAGGCGGAGGGGTCGGTCGCGTCCGCCTCGACGAGGATCTGCGGGCGGAGGCCGCGCGCGAGGTCGCGCTCGAAGCCGGGCGGGAACGAGACGACATAGGCGGCGCTGCCGTCGATGAGCGCCGCCGCTGCTTCGCTCTCGCTGGCAAGGCCCGGCTTCAGCGCGAAGAAGCGCGAGCTGGCGAGCGCCGTGACCACCGCGCGGACATGCGGCCCGTTATCGGCCGCGGTGACGAGGGTCGGCAGCTCTTTCGGATCGGTGTTGATCGCATAGCCAAACAGGACGAGCTGCATCACCGGAATCGCGAGGATCATGGCGAAGGTCATCCGGTCGCGCTTCAGCTGGATGAACTCTTTGATCATCATCGCCAGGATGCGTGAGCCCGACAGCGCCGAGGACGCACTCATGGCTGCCTCCCCGTTGCGGGAGCGTCGCCGAGCGCCGCCTGCTGCATCAGCCGGATGAAGACGTCCTCAAGCCCGGTTGCGCCCGCCTCGGCCGTGACGCCGCCGCCGGCCTCGGCGACGGCCGCCTCCACCGCGGCGCGAAGGCGCTCCGGGTCGGGGCCGACGACATGGAGATCATTGCCGAACGGCGCCACCTGCTCGACCCCGTCGCGGCCGCGCACGGCGGCGGCGACGCGCGCCACATTGGCGCCCGTGACGACGATCGTCGAAAGGCCGGAGGCGGCGATGACCTCGGCCACCGTGCCGCGCGCCACCACCCGGCCATAGGCGATATAGACGATGCGGTGGCAGCGCTCCGCCTCGTCCATGTAATGGGTCGAGACCAGAACGGTCAGCCCGTCGGCGGCGAGGCGGTGGATTTCGTCCCAGAACTCGCGGCGCGCCTGCGGATCGACGCCGGCCGTCGGTTCGTCGAGCAGCAACAGCTTCGGCTGATGCATCACCGATGCGGCGAGCGCCAGCCGCTGCTTCCAGCCGCCGGAGAGCGCGCCGGCCAGCTGGTCGCGCCGCCTTTCGAGGCCGAGGCGGCGGATCGTCTCCGCGACGCGCGCCTTCCGGTCGTCGAGATCGTAGATGCGCGCGACGAAATCGAGATTCTCGCGGATCGTGAGATCTTCATAGAGCGAGAAGCGCTGCGTCATGTAGCCGACCTCGCGCTTGATGCGCGCCGACTGCGTCAGGATGTCGAGCCCGAGACAGGTCCCCGAGCCTGAGTCCGGCTTCAGCAAGCCGCAGATCATGCGGATGGTCGTCGTCTTGCCGGAGCCGTTGGGGCCGAGGAAGCCGACGATCTCGCCGCGCCGCACCTCCAGCGCGACATCGTCCACGGTCTTGCGGCCGCCATAGCTCTTGGTGAGCCCGCGGATCGCGATGATCGGCGCATCCACCTCCGTCACGGCGCAGTGCCCGCAAGCGTGACGTCGACCGGCTGGCCGGGCGTCAGCGACGCGGCATTGCCATCGGGCTTCGCCTCGACGCGCCAGACGAGCCGTGACCGGCTCTCGGTCGAATAGATCACAGGCGGCGCGAATTCCGCGTTGTCGGCGATGCGCGACACGGTCGCTGTCAGGCCCGCGGCGCAGCCGTCGCAGGAGACCGCGACGACATCGCCCGGCTGCACGGCGCTCCGCCGCGGCTCAGGCAGGAAGAAGACGATATGGCGGTTTCCTGGCGGCAGCAGCGAGAGGACGGGGCTGCCGGCCGGCACCATCTCGCCGGCGCGGAAATAGATGTCGTCGATGCGGCCATCCGCCGGCGCCGCGACGCTGCGGCGCGCGAGCCGCGTCTTCGCGGCCGTCACCGCCGCCTCGCGGGCTGCGAGGCTTGCGCGAGCCTGCTCGATTGCGTCCGGCCGCGCCGGCAGCCGCGCCACGGCGAGATTGCGTGTCGCGGCATCGACGCGGGCATTGGCGGCGTCGAGATCGGCACGCGACTGGTCGAGCGCGGCGGCCGAGGCGACGGCGCGGGTCTCGAGCGTCTGGTTCCGGGTATAGGCCTTGTCCGCGGCGCTCTGCTGCGCCTTGGCCTCGGCGAGATTCGCTTCGAGCACCGCGATCTCCTCCGGCCGGCGGCCGGTGAGGAGATCCTGCAGCGCGGCGCTGGCCGCGGCGCGTTCCGCCTCGGCCTCGGCCAGCGCCGCGGTCTCGTCCCGCGCGTCGAGTGCGAAGAGCGGCGCCCCGGCTGCGACGCTGGCGCCCTTCTCGACATCGAGGCGGGTGAGCCGGCCCGTGCTTTCCGGTGCGATCCGCAGGAAGTCGCCCTCGACATAGCCCTGCAGCACCGGCGGCGCGGCCTCTCCGGAACAGGCGGAGAGCGCAAGCGTCGCCGCCAGTGCCAACAGCGCGCGGGTGGACATCACGGCCGGCCCTCGAGCGGCACGCCGGTGATGCGGTCGATATTGCTCGCGATCAGCGAGGCGATCAGCGCGCGGTCGGCCGTGGTGATGGCGTCGCGCCCCGTGAGACGCAGCACGATCGGCTGCGCGACGCGGAACACCATGGCCTGGCCAAGCAGCGTGAAAACGAGAAAGCCGACCTCGTCGCCGTCCGGGTCGCGGTCCACGAGCACGCCGACCAGCCGCCTCAGGATTGCATGCACCGGCGCCATGAAGCCGATGATCGTTTCGAGGACGGGAGAGGTCTCCATCTGCTCGCGGACGATGAAGCGCGCCCAGGCCTCGGCTTCGCGAACCCCGAGCATGGTATCGAGATGGGCCTCGGCCATCCCCTGCAGCAGGCGGCGCGCCGACGGCTTGTCGAGCGCGCCGGCGGCGAAGGCCTCGCTGACCCGCGCCGCGGCCGGCCCAAGCCGCTGCTGGATCTCGGCCGTCACATGTTCGGCGACCGCGCGGTGCAGCCCTTCCTTGCCGCCGAAATGATAGACGATGGCGGCGAGATTGGCGTCGGCCTGACGGGCGATCTCCCGTGTCGAGGCCGCTTCGAAGCCCAGCCGTCCGAACACGTCCAGCGCCGCCTGAAGCAGGCGCGCCCGCGTCTCCGCGCCGCGATCCTGGCGCGCGCGCTGCGCATGCCGCGACCGCTCCATCGGCTCGGCGCGAGCTTTTCCGTCCGTTCCGCTCATCGCGAATCCCCTAGGCCCCCGCCCCGGGCGCGCCGTCTCAACTCCGACGCGCAACCAGGATGGCAGCGACCCGGCCATAAGTCAATCAATCGAATGAATTGATTGCGATCCCGCGCTGCTTTCGCTTGCCGGATCGCTGCCGGCGGTTGAGACTTTGATCCACCGCAAACCGAAGAGGGGCTCTTCGCATGTCGGTCTATCTGCTCGCATTGCTCATCGGTGTCGTCGCCGGCCTCCGGACCATGTCGGCGCCGGCCGGGCTCGCCTGGGGCGCCTGGCTCGGCTGGTATTCCCTCGCCGGAACCTGGGCCTCCTTCATGGCGCACTGGATCGCCGTGCTGGTCTTCTCGATCCTCGCGCTCGCCGAACTCGTCACCGACCAGTTGCCCTCGACGCCGAGCCGCAAGGTGCCGATGCAGTTCGGCGCCCGCATCGTCAGCGGCGCCTTCTGCGGCGCGGTGATCGGCACGGCGGGCGGTTCGCTGGTCGGCGGCCTCGTCGCCGGCCTCGTCGGCGCGGTGATCGGCACGCTCGGCGGCGCCGATATCCGCGGACGCCTGGCGCGGGCCTTCGGCCGCGACCTGCCGGCCGCCCTGATCGAGGATGTCGTCGCCGTCGTCGGCGCGTTTGCCATCGCGGCGGCCGTCTGATGGCGCGCCGCTTCGACGCCATCATCATCGGCGCCGGCCAGGCGGGCATTCCGCTCGCCGGTCGCCTCAGCGCCGCCGGAAAGACCGTGGCGCTGATCGAGCGCCATCTCGTCGGCGGCACCTGCGTCAACACCGGCTGCACGCCGACCAAGACGCTCGTCGCCAGCGCCGATGCGATCCACACCGCCCGCCGCGGCGCCGATTACGGCTTCACCGTCGGCGGTCCCGTCATGGTCGATTTTCCCGCCGTGATGGCGCGGAAGGATGCCGTCGTCGCGAAGTCGCAGCAGGGCCTCGCCGGCTGGATCGGCGGCATGGAGAACTGCACGCTGATCGAGGGCCATGCGCGCTTCGAGTCGGCGAGAAGCGTCCGTGTCGGCGACGACGTGCTGCAGGCGGAGCGCATCTTCATCAACACAGGCGGCCGCGCCGCCGTGCCCGAGATGCCGGGCGTCCATGACGTGCCCTTCCTCACCAACAGCTCGATCCTGCAACTGACCGAACTGCCCCGTCACCTCGCCATCGTCGGCGGCAGCTATATCGGGCTCGAATTCGGCCAGATCTTCCGCCGTCTCGGATCGGAGGTGACGATCATCGAGAAGGGCGCGCGGCTGATCGCCCGCGAGGACGAGGACGTCTCGGACGCCGTGAAGGGCATCCTGGAAGCCGAGGGAATCGGCTTTCGCCTCGACGCGGAATGCATCAGCCTGCATGCACGCGCCGATGGCGGCGTCACCGTCGGCGTCGATTGCACGAGCGGCGACCGCGAGGTGCATGCCTCGCATGTGCTGCTCGCGGTCGGGCGGCGGCCGAACACCGACGATCTCGGCCTCGACAAGGCCGGCGTCGCCACCGACGAACGCGGCTTCATCACGGTCGACGACCGGCTCGAGACCAGCGCGCCGGGCATCTATGCGCTCGGCGACTGCAATGGCCGCGGCGCCTTCACGCATACCTCGTACAACGACTTCGAGATCGTCGCCGCCAATCTCCTCGATGGCGACGATCGCCGCGTCTCCGACCGGCACGAATGCTATGCGCTCTATGTCGATCCGCCGCTCGGCCGCGTCGGCATGACGGAGGCGGCGGTCAGGAAGAGCGGCCGCAAGGCGCTGATCGGCACGCGGCCGATGTCGCGCGTCTCCCGCGCGACCGAGAAGGGCGTCACCGAGGGCTTCATCAAGATCCTGGTCGATGCCGAGACGGAGCGCTTCCTCGGCGCGTCGATCCTCGGCGTCGGCGGCGACGAGGTCGTGCACTCGATCCTCAATCTCATCTATGCCGACGCGCCCTATGCGGTGATGGCGCGCTCCGTCCCGATCCACCCCAATGTCTCGGAACTGCTGCCGACCATCGTGCAGGGGCTGACGCCGCTGGAGTGAGGGCCTTGCCTCTTCGCTAGATCCTGTCGCGCAGCGCGTACCAGCTCATGCCGGCGACCAGCGCCGGCCAGCGCAGCAGCTTGCCGCCGGGGAAGCGGGGGCAGGGCAGGGCGGCGAAGCTGTCGAGGCGCCCGGGATTGCCGAGAATGGCCTCGGCGATGATCTTGCCGCCGAAGGGGGCGAGCGCGACGCCCTGGCCGGAATAGCCCGAGGCGGCGTAGATGCCGGGGCGGACCCGGCGCAGGAAGGGCAGGCGGTTGACCGTCACCGCCAGCGTGCCGCCCCAGGCATGGTCGATCCGCGTTCCGGCGAGCGCCGGATAGACCTTGAGCAGGTGGCGGCGGACGAAGGCGAAGATGTCGGCCGGGTCGCGCCGCGAATAGGTCTCGCCGCCGCCGAAAAGGATGCGCCCATCGCCGGTCGGCCGCCAGTAATAGACGACGAAGCGGGAATCCGACACCGCCTCACCGCCGGGAATGAGGCCGCCCGGCATGCCGGCGCCGATCGGCTCGGTGGTGAGGATGTAGTTCTTGATCGGCATCGCCCGCGTCTCGGTCTCCTCGTCGATGCCGTCGAGAAGGCCGTTGCCGGCGAGGATGACGATGTCGGCGCGGATGGTGCCGCGTGTCGTGACGAGGGCCGGCTTGATCCCGGGCTCGAGCCGGAGCGCCGCCGTGCCTTCATGCAGGCTGGCGCCCGCCCGCGCCGCGGCGCGCGCGAGCCCTTGCGCGAATTTCAGCGGATGCAGGTGGCCGGCCGTCCGGTCGTAGCGGCCGCCATGATAGGCGTCGCTGCCGATCATTGCCGCGAGGCGGTCGGGTTCGATCCACTCGGCGTGCTCGTAGCCGTAATCGGTGTTCAGATGGTCGACATAGGCGCGCTCCTCGCCGACGAGACGGCGCTTGTGTACCGCCTCGACGAGGCCGGGCCGCCACTCCGCGTCGATGCCATGCCGCGCGATCAGCTCGTGGACGAGCGCCTTCGCCTCTTCGGCGAGGTTCCAGAGCTCATGCGCCGCCGGCCGTCCAAGCCGCCGCTCCAGCCATTCCTGATCGCGCCGCTGGCCGGTATGCAACTGCCCGCCATTGCGGCCCGAGGCGCCGGACCCGACCTTGCCGGCCTCGACCAGCACCGTCTCGATGCCGGCTTCGGCGAGATGCAGCGCCGCGGAGAGCCCGGTGAAGCCGCCGCCGACAATGGCGACATGCGCCTTGCGGTCGCCGTCGAGCGGCGGGAAGACGAGCGATGAGTCCGCGGTCTCGGCATACCAGGAGGGGGCGTGCGGGGCGGGGGCGTGCGGTGCCGTCATGCGGCCATGCCGCGCGCGAGTTCGTCGCGGCTCTTCACGAAGCGCAATTGCCCGTCCGGCATCAGCCCGTCGCGGCGCCAGCCGAGATGGGCATAGAAGCCATGCGCGCGCAGCTCCTCGGTCGCGCCGGCCTCGAGCCAGACATTGTCGCAGCCGGCCTCGTAGAGGAAGCGCTCCGCCTCCGTCATCAGGAGCCGCCCGAGCCCCATGCCCTCATAGTCAGGCAGGACGAACATCGCATAGATGCAGCCGGCCTCGGCCTCGGCGATCGCAATCGCGGCATCGATGCCGTCGACGCCGGCGATGAAGCCGCGGCCGGTCGTCGTGATGACCCGCGCGATGACCTCGGGCGTGATGCCATAGGCCGCCATCTGCTCCAGCGACATGTGGTTCTCGCGGACGCTGGTGCGGATGGCGTTGAGGATCGGCACCTCGTCGGCCGTGGCGACGCGGATGGCGACCGTCATTTGAGGCCAAGCCGCTTCACTTCGGCGAGCGTGTCGTCGAGCGTCTTCTTCGCCGTCGCGACGAGAATGTCCGCCTCCTCACGCGACAGCGTGAACGGCGGCGACAGGATCAGCGAATCCCGGACCGCGCGCATCACCAGCCCGTTGCGGAACGAGAAGTCGCGCGCGATCGTGCCGACCTTGCCGGTATCGGGGAACGCCGCCTTGCGCGACGGCTTGTCGGGGACGAGCTCCAGCGCGCCCATGAGGCCGGTCATGCGCGCCTCGCCGACGAGCGGATGATCGCCAAGCGCCAGCCAGCGCTGCTGCAGATAGGGCCCGATATCGTCGCGGACGCGCTCGACGAGCTTGTCCTCCTCGATGATCCTCAGATTCTCGAGCGCCGCCGCCGCCGCCACCGGATGGGCGGAATAGGTGAAGCCGTGGTTGAACTCGCCGCCCGGCCCGATCAGGACATCGGCGACCTTGTCGGAGACCATGACGCCGCCGATCGGCAGATAGCCTGACGACAGGCCCTTGGCGATCGGCATCAGGTCGGCCTCGATGCCGAAGGTCTCCGAGCCGAACCAGTTGCCGGTGCGGCCGAAGCCGGTGATGACCTCGTCGGCGACGAGCAGGATCTCGCGATCCTTCAGGATGCGCGCGATCTCGGGCCAGTAGGTGGCGGGCGGGATGATCACGCCGCCGGCGCCCTGGATCGGCTCGGCGATGAAGGCGCCGATCCGGTCCTCGCCGATTTCGTCGATCGCCTGTTCCAGCGCGCGGGCCGCGGCGATGCCGAACTCGTCCGGCGTCATGTCGCCGCCCTCGCCGAACCAGTAGGGCTGGGCGATGTGGTGGATGTCGGGGATCGGCAATCCGCCCTGCGAATGGATTGGCTTCATGCCGCCGAGGCTGCCGCCGCCCATGGTCGAGCCGTGATAGGCGTTCCACCGGGCGATGATCACCGTCTTCTGCGGCTTGCCGAGCGTCGCCCAATAGTGCCGCACCATGCGGATGACGGTGTCGTTGGCCTCGGAGCCGGAATTGACGAAGAAGACATGGTTGAACTGCGGCGGCGTCAGCCGCGCCAGCGTCTCCGCGAGCGCCACGGCCGGCGGATGGGTCGTCTTGAAGAAGGTGTTGTAATAGGAGATCTCGGCCATCTGGCGCTGGATGGCGTCGGCGATCTCCTGGCGGCCATGGCCGATATTGACGCACCACAGCCCCGCCATGCCGTCGAGGATGCGGTTGCCGTCGCTGTCATAGATCCACGATCCCTCGCCGCGCACGATGACGCGGCTGCCCTCGGCATTCAGCGACTTCATGTCGGAGAACGGGTGGATGTGGTGGGCCGCATCGCGGGCGCGATAGTCGGCGGTGAGGTTGGAGAGGGTCGGTTTGGAAGTGGTCATCGGTCCATGTCTGTCATTGCCGGGCTCGACCCGGCAATCCAGCCTCTCTCGTCCGGTAAGTCAGTCTGGGTTGCCGGGTCGAGCCCGGCAACGACACCCTGTCGAAGCCACGGCCATCCTCATACGTTGAGGAGCAGGAACTCGCGCTCCCAGGGGCTGATCACCTGCATGAAGGTCTCGTATTCGGCCTGCTTGATCGCCCGGTAGGTCGAGACGAAACGCTTGCCGAAGATCTCGACCAGTTCCTCGCATTCCTCGAACAGCGACACCGCCTCGAGGATCGAGCGCGGCAGGTCGATCTCGTCGGAATTGGCCGAGCCCGTCACCGGCTCGCCGGGCTTCAGCCCCTCGACGAGGCCGAGATAGCCGCAGGCGAGCGAGGCCGCGATGGCGAGATAGGGATTGGCGTCGGACGAGGGCAGGCGGTTTTCGAGACGGCGCGCCGCCGCGCTCGAATTCGGCACGCGCAGCCCGACCGTGCGGTTGTCGTAGCCCCATTGCGTGTTCACCGGCGCCGAGGACGAGCGCACCAGCCGCCGGTAGGAATTCACATAGGGAGCCAGCATGCACATCACCGCCGGCAGATATTTCTGCGAGCCGCCGATGAAGGCGAAGAAATGCTCGGTCGGGTCGCCATCCTCGTCGGAGAAGATGTTGCGCCCCGTCTCGATGTCGACCACCGACTGGTGGATATGCATCGCCGATCCAGGCTCGCGCGACATCGGCTTCGCCATGAAGGTCGCGTACATGTCGTGCCGAAGCGCGGCCTCGCGCAGCGTGCGCTTGAAGAGGAACACCTGGTCGGCGAGCGTCAGCGGATCGCCGTGCAGGAGATTGATCTCCATCTGCGCGGCGCCTTCCTCGTGGATCAGCGTGTCGATCTCGAGACCCTGCGCTTCGGAGAAGTCGTAGATGTCGTCGAACAGGTCGTCGAACTCGTTGATCGCGGCGATGGAATAGGACTGCCGCGCCGCTTCCGGCCGGCCGGAGCGGCCGGTCGGCGGCTCGAGCTGGTAATCGGGATCGGTGTTCGGCTTGACGAGATAGAACTCGATCTCCGGCGCCACGACCGGCTTCCAGCCCTGGCGCTGGTAGAGATCGACCATGCGCCGCAGCACTTGGCGCGGCGCCGTCTCCACCGGACGGCCGTCGCGGTGATAGCCGTCATGGATGACCTGCGCGGTCGGATCGTTCTCCCAGGGAACGATGGCGAGCGTCGAGAAGTCCGGCTCGAACAGGATGTCCTGGTCGGCGGCGTCGCTCTCATAGTCGTTGTCGTCGGGCGGGTAATCCCCGGTGATCGTCTGGGTGAGGATCGAGCCCGGCATCGACATGGTCGGTCCGGCGAGGAACTTGCCGACCGGCATCATCTTGCCACGGGCAACACCGGCCTGGTCGGGCACGATGCACTCGATATCCTCGATCCCTCTCGCCTTAAGCCATTCCCGGGCCTCGTCCAGCGAGGCGGCGCCGCGGCGCGCGTCCTCGCGCGCTTTCACGGGCCTTTTCCTTTTGCTCACGGTATCCCCTCGGCGTATCGCCATAAGACGCCAAGTGTGGCAAGCCGCCGGGCGAAGTCAACTGCGGCGGCTGCGACGAGGGCGACGCCGAGGGGGCCGAATAATCAGTTGAGTACGACGGGAATCGCTCATAACGTCGCGCAATTAGGCATGCTCAGGGGGCAGTCACATGTCGGCGTGTGCAGGGAATGCGGGCACGCTCACGATGGAGAGGGAAAGAGGTCAATGACGAAGTTTTCCGGACGGATCGCACTCGCGGCCGCCCTTCTGGCCGGCTCGGCGCTGTCCGCCTTCGCGGCGGACAAGGAAATCCACGTCTATAACTGGTCGAACTATATCGACGATTCCATCCTCCAGGATTTCACCAAGGAGACCGGCATCAAGGTCGTCTATGACGTCTATGATGCGATGGAGACGCTGGAAGCCAAGATGTTCGCCGGCCGCTCGGGCTACGACATCGTGGTGCCGACCGACCGCAACATGCAGGTCATGATCGAGGCGGGCATCTTCCAGCCGCTCGACAAGGCGAAGATCCCGAACCTCAAATACAACTGGCCCGAGATCTATCAGCGCCTCGCGACCTACGATCCCGACAATGCCCATGCCGTCAACTATATGTGGGGCACGACGGGCCTCGGCTATGACAAGGTCAAGATCGACAAGGCGATGCCGAACGCGCCGGTCGATTCCATGGACATGATCTTCAAGCCGGAAGTCGCGGCGAAGTTCAAGGATTGCGGCATCTATGTCCTGAACTCCGCCGAGGACGTCATGCCGGCGGCGCTCAACTATCTCGGGCTCGATCCGAACTCGAAGAATGTCGACGACTTCCAGAAGGCTGCCGACCTCCTGATGAAGGTGCGGCCCTATATCCGCAAGTTCGATTCCTCGCTGATCAACCCGCTGGCGACCGGCGAGGCCTGCCTCGTCTTCTCCTATTCGGGCGACATCCTGCAGGCGCGCGACGCGGCCAAGGAAGGCGTCGACGTCAAGTATTCGATCCCGAAGGAGGGCGCGCTGCTCTGGATGGATTCGATGGTCGTCCCCAAGGACGCCCCGAACCCGGAAGGCGCCTTCGCCTTCATCAACTACATCCAGCGCCCCGAGGTGATCGCCAAGGCGACCAACTTCGTCAAATATCCGAACGGCAATCTCGAGTCGCAGAAATACGTCGACCCGGCGATTCTGAACGACCCGACGATCTATCCCGTGCCGGAGACGATGAAGCATCTCTACACGACGACGCCGAACAGCGAAGAGGTCCAGGACAAGCTGACCGAGCTGTGGCAGAAGGTCCAGGCCGGCCAGTAGGCCCCTGACGGAACGCGGCCGTCCGCTCCGGCGGGCGGCCTTTCGGGTGCAATGACGTCGCGAGGGGGTTGAGCGATGGTGGGTCCTGCGATCGGTCCGGTTCGGCGTGCCTTTGCGCCGTGGAATGACCCATCCGCCAAGCCCTTCATCGAATTCCGCAATGTCACGAAGCGCTTCGGCGATTTCGTCGCCGTCAAGGATCTGTCGCTCAAGATCTACGAGCGCGAGTTCTTCGCCCTGCTCGGCCCGTCGGGCTGCGGGAAGACGACGCTGATGCGCATGCTCGGCGGCTTCGACGAGCCGACCGAGGGCAGTATTCTGCTCGAGGGCAAGGATCTCGTCGGCATCCCGCCCTATCGGCGGCCGACCAACATGATGTTCCAGTCCTATGCGCTGTTCCCGCATATGACGGTCGCCGACAACATCGCCTTCGGCCTCAAGCAGGCCGGCATGCCCAAGGCGGATATCCAGAGCCGCGTCGACGAGATGCTGGCGCTGGTGAAGCTCGAGAAATTCGCCCGGCGCAAGCCGCACCAGCTCTCCGGCGGCCAGCGCCAGCGCGTCGCGCTTGCCCGCTCGCTTGCCAAGAAGCCGAAGGTCCTGCTGCTCGACGAGCCGCTCGGCGCGCTCGACAAGAAGCTGCGCGAGGAGACGCAGTTCGAGCTCATGGACCTGCAGATGAATCTCGGCATGACCTTCCTGATCGTCACGCACGACCAGGAAGAGGCGATGACCGTCGCCGACCGCATCGCCGTCATGAACAACGGCGTCATCGTCCAGGTCGCCACGCCGGCCGAGATCTACGAGCAGCCGAATTCGCGCTACGTGGCCGACTTCATCGGCGACATCAATCTGATCGAGGGCAAGGTCGCCTCGGCCGGCGAGGGCGGCACGCGCCTCGCCTGCGCCGCGACCGGCGCCACGGTCGAGACCAACCAGACGCTGACCGCCGCCATCGGCGACGAGGCCTGGTTCGCGATCCGGCCGGAGAAGATGCGCATCTCGCGCGACGCGCCGGCCGACCCCGCCGTGAATGCGCTCGCCGGCGAGGTCTGGGACATCGGCTATCTCGGCGATGTCTCGATCTATCATGTGCGCCTGCCCACGGGCGCGACCGTGAAGGCGACGATCACCAATGCGACGCGCCTGGTCGAGCGTCCGATCAGCTGGGAAGACAAGGTCTGGCTGACCTGGTCGCGCGACGCCGGCGTCGTGCTGACGCGCTAGGCGAAACGGGGGGCTGAGGCGATGGCGGCTGAAGCGAAGGACCGGTCCGGATGGCTGAGATGGCTGCTCGTCGCCATCCCCTTCGCCTGGCTGCTGATCTTCTTCCTGATCCCCTTCTTCAACGTCCTCAAGCTCTCCTTCTCGACGCGCGCGCGGGCGCTGCCGCCCTATAAGCCGGTCTTCGACTTCGCCGACGGCATCGCGGGCTTCATCGCCAAGCTGCAGCAGCTGACGCTCGCCAACCACCTCTCGCTCTTCACCGACCCGCGCTATGTCGAGGCCTATCTCTCGAGCCTCAAGATCGCGGCGATTTCGACCATTCTCATCCTGATCGTCGCCTATCCGATCGCCTATGGCATGGCCCGTGCGCCGCGCGAGTGGCGCTCGATGCTGGTGATGATGGTGATCCTGCCGTTCTGGACGTCGTTCCTGATCCGCGTCTATGCCTGGATCGGCATCCTCGGCAATGAGGGTTTGCTCAACGGCTTCCTGCTCTGGCTCGGCGTCATCGACCAGCCGATCACGATCCTGACGACCGACTGGGCCGTCTATATCGGCATCGTCTATTCCTACCTGCCCTTCATGATCCTGCCGCTCTACGCGACGCTGGAGAAGATGGACGAGACGCTCCTGGAGGCCGCCGCCGACCTCGGTTGCCCGCCGATCCAGGCCTTCTGGAAGATCACCTTCCCGATCTCGCTGCCAGGCGTCGTCGCCGGCTGCTTCCTCGTCTTCATCCCGATCACCGGCGAGTTCGTGATCCCGGAGCTCCTCGGCGGGTCGGGCACCAAGATGATCGGCAAGACGCTGTGGTACGAGTTCTTCAACAACCGCAACTGGCCGCTCGCCTCGGCGGTGGCGGTGGTGCTGCTGCTGATCCTGGTGGTGCCGATCGTGCTCTTCCAGAACGCGCAGAAGGCGAGCGAAGCGAAATGAGGACCCTGCGATGAGAAAGGGCCAGAGCTGGTTCAACACCACCTCCGTCGCGCTCGGGTTCGCGTTCCTCTACGCGCCGATCGTCATCCTCGTCATCTATTCCTTCAATGATTCCAAGCTCGTCACGGTCTGGGGCGGCTTCTCGACGCGCTGGTATGTCGAACTCCTGAACGACCAGGCGATGCTCGACGCCGCCTGGATCACGCTCCGCCTCGCGCTTCTCTCGGCGACGATGGCGACCATCCTCGGCACGCTCGCCGCCATCACCATGGTCCGCTTCGGCCGCTTCCTCGGCCGCTCGCTCTTCTCCGGCATGATCTACGCGCCGCTGGTGATGCCCGACGTCATCACCGGCCTGTCGCTGCTGCTCCTCTTCGTCTCGATCGACATCGACCGCGGCTTCTGGACGGTGACGCTGGCGCATACGACGCTGACCATGTGCTTCGTCGCCGTCGTCGTGCAGTCGCGGCTCGTGGTGTTCGACCGAAGCCTCGAGGAAGCGGCGCTCGATCTCGGCTGCCCGCCCTTCAAGACCTTCTTCGTCATCACGCTGCCGCTGATCCTGCCGGCCGTGGTCGCCGGCTGGATGCTGGCCTTCACGCTGTCGCTGGACGATCTCGTCATCGCGAGCTTCACCACCGGCCCCGGCGCCACGACGCTGCCGATGAAGATTTTCAGCCAGGTGAAGTTCGGCGTGACGCCGGAGATCAATGCCATCAGCACGATCCTCATCACGATCGTCGCGATCGGCGTCATCGCGGCGTCGCTGTTCAACAAGCGGCGCGAGGTCGAGCGGCAGAAGGCCGAGCGTCTCGCCATGCAGGGCTGAGCCGGATAATTCATCCGGGTAATATTGACGAGCGTGTTTCATCCGGGTAAAAGCCCGGACGAACACGGAGACCAGTCATGACGCCCGATCCCACCCGCGCCTGCACGGCATTCTGCGGCCTGAAGCGCATCGCATCCGGCCTCGTCGCTGACGTCGTCGGCGCGGCCAAGGCCGCGATCGACCGCGGCGAGACGGGCGCCATCGCGATTTTCGACGACGAGACCAGCCGGCCGATCGAGGTCGATTTCCGAGGCTCGATCGAGGAGGTACGCGCCCGCCTGACGCTCGGCCCGCCCGAGGCGGAGGCGCCGCGCGGTCCCGGCCGGCCAAAGCTCGGCGTCGTGGCGCGCGAGGTGACGCTGTTGCCGCGGCACTGGGACTGGCTCTCGGCACAGCCGGGCGGCGCCTCGGTGGCGCTGCGCCGGCTGGTCGAGGCAGCCCGGCGCGACGAGGGCGGCGAGGGCCGCGTCCGTCTGGCGCAGGAGGCCGCGAACCGCTTCATGACCGCCATGGCCGGCGACCGGCCGGGCTTCGAGGAAGCGGGCCGCGCGCTCTTCGCCGGCGACCGGGCGCGCTTCCATGCCGAGACGGAAGGCTGGCCGGAGGATATCCGCGACCATGCGCGCCGCCTCGCCGATCCGGCCCTGCAGGAAGGATGACGCCGTGGCCCGCGCGCCGACGCTGCTCCCCGAAGGTCCGCTCTGGCGGACCTTCCTTCTCTTCCTCATCCCGATGATCGCCTCCAACGTCCTGCAGGCGCTCTCGGGCACGATCAACAATGTCTATCTCGGCCAGATGATCGGCGTCGACGCGCTCGCCGCCGTCTCCGCCTTCTTCCCGATCCTGTTCCTGTTCATTTCCTTCATCATCGGCCTCGGCAGCGGCGCCTCGGTGCTGATCGGCCAGGCCTTCGGCGCGCAGAAATTCGACGAGGTGAAGCGCGTTGCGGGTACCACGCTCGCCGTCGCCATCCTGTTCGGCCTCCTCGTCGCGGCCTTTGGTGGGCTGTTCACGGGCCGGATCCTGGCGCTCGTCGGCACGCCGGCCGACATCCTGCCTTCCGCGACCGGCTATGCGCGCATCATGCTGATTGCCATGCCCGGCCTCTTCGTCTTCCTGCTCTTCACCGCGATGATGCGCGGCGTCGGCGATACCGTGACGCCGCTCTATGCCCTGGCGCTCTCGACAGCGGTCGGCCTCGCCGTCACGCCGATGCTGATCCGCGGCAGCTTCGGCCTGCCGAAGCTCGGCGTCGAAAGCGGCGCCGTCGCCTCGATCCTCTCCTTCCTGCTGGCGCTGGTCTGGCTCGCCTGGTTCCTGCGCCGTCGGCGCCATCCGCTGGCGCCGGACGCGGTGCTGCTGCGCGGCCTCGTCATCGACCGCGCCATCCTCGTCGCGGTGCTGAAGATCGGCCTGCCCTCGGGTGTACAGCTCATTCTCGTCTCGCTGTCCGAGGTCGCAGTCCTGGCGCTGGTCAATTCCTTCGGCTCGCAGGCAACCGCCGCCTATGGCACGGTCAACCAGGTGGTCAGCTATGTGCAGTTTCCGGCCATCTCGATCGCCATCACCGCCTCGATCCTCGGCGCGCAGGCGATCGGCGCCGGCCGCGCGGACCGGCTCGGCCAGATCACGCGCACCGGTCTCGTGCTGACTCTCGTCATCAGCGGAACGCTGGTGCTCCTCGCCTATCTCTTCTCGCGGCGGATCATCGGCTTCTTCATCACCGATCCGGCCGTGATCGAGCTGGCGCAGCGGCTGCTGCACATCACGCTGTGGAGCTACATCGTGTTCGGCCTCGCCGCGGTCGTCGCCGGCGTGATGCGGGCGAGCGGCACGGTGCTGGTGCCGACGACGATCGCGATCATCGCTATCGTCGGCGTCGAGGTGCCCGTCGCCTATGCCTTGGCGCCGCGCCTCGGCATCGACGGCGTCTGGATCGCCTATCCCGTCGCCTTCGCCGCGATGCTGGCGATGCAGTCGGCCTATTACTGGTTCGTCTGGCGCAAGAAGCCGATCAAGCGGCTGATCTGATCAGCCGCCCCGGCGCGGCTGCGGACCGATCTTCGCGCGCAGCGCCGGCGCGGCCTCGTCGAGCGTGTCGAGGATCGCCGCGTCGCCGAGCTCGGAGAGCGCGTCGATCCGCTGGCGCAGCGTCGCGAGCGCGGCGGCCACCGCCGCGCGGTCATAGGGCTCGGCCCGCATGGCGGCGACCAGCGCCTGCCGAGCCTGGCGCACCGAGGCGACGGCGGCCTTGAGGCTCGGCGCATCGGATTTGAGCCGCTGCGAAACCTCGGCGCGGAGCGGCGGCGGCAGCAGCCGCGTGCCGACGACGGAGATGCGCTCGGCCGGCGCCGGCCGCGGCCGCTCGGTGCTGCGCGCGACGAGGAAGCCGATCAGCACGCAGTTCAGCATGAGCGACAGCGCCAGCACCACGAGCGCGGCGATGGCCGGGCGTCCGGTGAGCGTCACATCAGGCCTCCGAGATCAGTATCATTGACGGCCAAGTAGACCGCATCCGCGCCGTCGTCGTCATCCGGCGGTGGCAGCGCCGTGCCGAGCGCGAAGCCGAGCACCAGCGAGGCGGCGAGCGCGGCGCCGCCAAAGGCCGCGAGGCGCGGCCAGGACGGCATCACGACGCCGGCCCGCACCGTGCGCGCGGATGCTACGCGGCCGGCGAGGGGCGGCAGCGGATGGGCCGGCTGCATGAGGCCGGCGACGGCCCGGTCGACGGACGCAGCCGCCGCGAGCATCGCGCGGGCCTCGGCGCTATCCGCGAGCAGCCGCTCGGCCGCTCCGCGCTCTGCGCCCGGCCAGCGCGCCATGCGCGGTCCATGGCGGTCGAGCGCCGCGGCGAAATCCGTGAGCCGCATGGGTCCCGTCTCGTCGCTGGTCATGATCGTTCCGCCTTTCCCGTCGTCTCGCCTGCCTCGGCCCGCTTCATCGCCGCGAGGCGGAGCGTGCGCCGCCCCCTTACCAGAAGCTGCTCCGCCGCGCCGGCCGAGAGCCCGAGCGCCTCGGCGATCGAGGCCGTGCTCGCCTCCTCTTCGGCGGCAAGCAGGATAGCCGCCCGCTGGCGTGGCGGAAGAGCCTCGAGATCGGCCCGGACCGCGGCGATCTCCGATCGGGCGCTCGCCGCCTGCTCCGGATCGGGCACGTCATCGGCCGTGTCCGGCGCGCTGTCGAGCCCGATGAAGCGCAGGAAGCGGGCCCGCCGCGCCCGGTCTATGGCGCGGTTGACGACGACCCGGGTCAGCCAGGCGCCGATCGCACCGCGCTCGGGATCGAGACGGTCCGCCTGCCGCCAAAGCGCGATGAACGCATCCTGCACGAGATCGTCCGCCTCGTCATTGCGGCCGAGCATGCGGCGGGCGAGCATCCGGAGCCGCGTCGCATGCCGCTGCATCAGCATGTCGATCGCCCGCCCGTCGCCGGCCTTCAGCCGGGCGACGAGCGCGCGCTCGACGTCTTCTGCCTGATCGCTGGTCTTCGTCGTCATCGGCCGTGCGCCGCCGCCCTCCGCGCGACCCGTCAGGCAGGATAGGGCAGCTTGCCGCTCAAGGCGACCGGGAGCGGGGCGAACGGCAGGCCGCCGAAAGCGAAGGACAGCCTGCCCGGTCATGCCCGATCCGCTCAGTTCGGGACGGAGGCGCCCCGCCTGCCGGCCGCCGCGAAGAATTCCTCCTTCGTGATGCTGCCGTTCTTGTCGGCATCGGCGCGGCCGATCATCGGCATCGGCTGCTTCAGGAACTCGACCACGGTGATCTCGGTGACGCCGTCGGTGAAGCCGAGACGCTCGAGGGCGCGCTCCTGCCGCTTCTCGCGCCGCTCGGCGCGGCGCTCGGCCTTGGCGGCGTCGCCCTTGCCGTCGCCCTTGCCGTCGCCCCTGGCCTCCATGGCCTTGTCGCCCTGGCGGTGCTTGCCGCCCTTGCCGGCTCCCTTCATGCCGGCAATGGCCTCGTCGCGCGTCAGCTTGCCGTCGCCATTGGTGTCGAGCGAGGCGAAGCGCGCCGTGCGCCAGGCGGTGATCTCGGCGGCGTCGATCACGCCGTCGCCATTGCGGTCGAGATACCAGAACATCATCTGCGCGCGCGGCGACGCGGTGGTCGCCGGAGCCGGATCGGTCGCGGCCGCGGCCGGCAGCGCCAGCACCGGGGCAAGGGCGAGAGTGGTGGCGAGAAGCAGGGTCTTCATGGGGTGGAACTCCTGGAACCGAGGTCGCCGGCGGCGTCCTTCACCCCCTTCACGAACGGCCGCGCTGCTTCCTACGCGGCCGACGCGTTTTTTCTTCAGGGCGTCTGGCCCGTCGCGCGGACGACGGGATGGCTCCAGCTGCCCGTGATCTCGAAGGGCTGGGTTGCCGGCGGCGCGCGGCGGCCGGCGAGTTCGATCGCGCCATGCGCGCGGATATCGGGGCTGCCCAGGCTGGCCTCGGCCGCCATCTCGGCGCTGAAGCCGCTGCCGGTGACGGTGAGCTCCGGCGCATAGATTGTCGGCCCCGCGATCGAGAGGTCGGCCCGCGCGGCGGTGAAGGCGGTGCTGCCGTTGAAGAGCCGGCCCATCAACGTCGGGATCGCAGCATTGCTGGCCGTGAGCACCGAGAGATCGATGCCGCGGATGCTGCCGCGCGCGATCGAGGCGCTGCCGCGCCCGGTCAGCGAGGCCATGAGCGCGTTCCAGCTTTCGCCCCGTCCCTGCAGGCTGAGCGTGCCGCTGAGGCTGCCGTCGATCGCATCGATGCCGGCGAGTTCGCCGAGCGCGGTCTTGAGCGCCAGCCCGTCGACGCGCGCCTGCAGGCTGCCCGACGGCGCATCGCCCTGCATCTCCGACGAGAACGAGGCGGTCAGCCGCCCACCATAGAGCTGCATGTCGCCGATCGCGAGGTCGAGCCGGCCGTCGCGCAGCGCCAGCGAGGCCGCGATGCGGCTGGTCGCGCCGCCGACGAGCCGCAATTGGTCGGCCGAAATGCGGAGATCCGCGTCGATCCTGTTGAGCTTCGGCCAGTCCAGCGGCGCGTCCGGCGCGAGGCGCGATGTGTCGACGATCGCCCGCACCGCGTCGATGGTGTTGCCGACATCGAGCGCGTCGAAGGCGAGCGTCGCCTGCACCGCCGGCCGGTCGCCGCCGAGCGCCAGCGACAGCGCGCCGACGCCCTCATTGCCGTTCACGGTGAGCGCCACGTCGCCGAGCGTCAGCGCGCCGCGCGCGAAGCCGGCGCTGGAGGCGATCGAGGCGGCGCCGATCCGCGGCATGCGCCCGGTCGGCAGGCCAAACAGCTCGGCGAGGTCGGTGACCGACGGCGTCGAGAGCGAGAGCTGGCCGTTCGCAGCGATGCCGTCGAGCTGCCGGACGCTGCCGTCATAGGTGCCGCGCAGGACATTCGACTCGAGCACGATCCGTGCATTCGCGGCTTCGCCGGCGATGAGCGCGCCCGGCGAATCGAGCGCGGCATAGAGCACGAAGGGCTGGTTCTGCCAGCGCGCCGAGCCCTGGATGCTGGCGGCGCGGCGAAGATCCGGCAGCTCCAGCGTCGCATTGATCGCGGTGAGCGAGGCGCCGAGGCCCGACGCGTCGTCATAGTCGAGGCTGCCATCGACGATGATCAGCTGGCGGAGCGGCGACGTGGCGTCGAGCCCGCTCGGATAGTCCCAGTTGGTCGTGCCGTCGGCGGCGCGGTTGACGCGGAAATGCGGCTTGCGGAAGGTGAAGGCGCTCGGCTCGATCCGGCCGCGGAAGATGAGCGGCAGCAGCGGCACCTGCGCCCGCAGAGCGTCCATGTCGACGAGCAGCGTGCCGTCGCGGGCGCTCTCGATGCGGGCCTTCGGGAAGGTGACGGTGAGGAAGGGCGTGAAGGCGACCTCGGGCGTGCCCTCGAAGGTCATGCTGCGCCCGCTCCAGCCGGCGATCTCGCGCGACATCGACCGCCGCACCACCTCGATCGACACGAGGCGGGGGGCGAACAGCACAAAGGCGACGCCGAGAACCACGACGAGGGCGAGGATCGGCGCGACCCATCGGACGAGAATGGTGGATGCGCGTCCCATCTCTTGATTGTCGGCTCCGCGAAGTGCCTTCCGGATAGGCAGAATTCCCCGTTGTCGCAAGGGACAATCGCATCGCCGCTTTCCGCGTGACAGCCATTTCCGCCGCCGCTATCCATTCTTCATGGCGGCGCCGCCGCGCCGCAGCATCGGGAGAGCGCGGGCGGATGACGGACGGGATCGCGGCTGCAACGGATACCCCGCTCTGGGATCCCTCCAGGGCGTCTCTCGCCGCCCACCCGATGACGCTCTTCCGCGAAGAGGCGGAGCGTCGAAGCGGCCTGGCGCTCGCCGATTACGATGCGCTGCACCGCTGGTCGGTCGAGGATCGCGCCGCTTTCTGGGACCTCGTCTGGGATTTCTGCGGCGTCGTCGGCGACAAGGGCGATATCCGCCTTCTAGATGGCGACCGCATGCCGGGTGCGCGCTTCTTCCCCGAAGCCTCGCTCAACTTCGCCGAGAACCTCCTGAGGAAGCGCGGCAGCGGCGACGCCCTCGTCTTCTGGGGCGAGGATCGCGTCAAGCGCCGCATGAGCTGGGACGCGCTCGCGGCGCTCGTCTCGCGCCTGCAGCAGGCCATGCTGGCCGTGGGCGTCACCGCTGGCGACCGCGTCGCCGCCATGATGCCGAACCTCCCCGAGACGATCGCCGCGATGCTGGCCGCCGCATCGATCGGCGCGGTCTGGTCGTCCTGCTCGCCCGATTTCGGTCCGCGCGGGGTACTCGACCGCTTCGGCCAGATCGAGCCGACGGTCTTCGTCGCCTGCGACGGCTATTACTATGGCGGCAAGGTCATCGACATCGCCGGCAAGCTGGCCGAGATCGTCCCGGCGCTGCCGACCGTCCGCAAGACCGTGATCGTGTCCTATATCGGCACCGCGGAAGCGACGGCCGCGAGCCTGCCCGGCGCGGAGACGCTGGACGCCTTCATCGCCCCCTTCGCCGCGAGCGAGGTCGAGACGCGGCCGCAGCCCTTCGCGCACCCGCTCTACATCATGTTCTCGTCGGGCACGACCGGCATCCCGAAATGCATCGTGCATTCGGCCGGCGGCACGCTCTTGCAGCATCTGAAGGAGATCCATCTCCATTGCGGCATCGGCGAGGGCGACCGCGTCTTCTACTTCACCACCTGCGGCTGGATGATGTGGAACTGGCTCGCCTCAGGCCTTGCGACCGGCGCGACGCTGCTGCTCTATGACGGCTCGCCCTTCCATCCGGACGGCAACATCCTGTTCGACTATGCCGCGGCCGAGCACATGACGATGTTCGGCACCTCGGCGAAATTCATCGACAGCGTCCACAAGGCCGGCCTCAGGCCGGGCGAGACGCACGATCTCTCGGCGCTGAAGGTCATCACCTCGACCGGCTCGCCGCTGGCGCCGGAGAGCTTCTCCTTCGTCTATGACGCCATCAAGCGCGACGTCCATCTCGCGTCGATCTCCGGCGGCACCGATATCGTCTCCTGCTTCGTGCTCGGCATTCCCGACAAGCCGGTGTGGAAGGGCGAGATCCAGGGGCCGGGCCTCGGCCTCGCCGTCGATGTGTGGAGCGAGGACGGCCAGCATCTCGATAGCGGCAAGGGCGAGCTCGTCTGCACTAGGCCCTTCCCGTCGATGCCGGTCGGCTTCTGGAACGATCCGGACGGCGCCCGTTACCACGCGGCCTATTTCGAGCGCTTCGACAATGTCTGGTGCCATGGCGACTTCGCGGAATGGACGCGCCACGGCGGCCTCGTGATCCATGGCCGCTCCGATGCGACGCTCAATCCCGGCGGTGTGCGCATCGGCACGGCGGAGATCTACAATCAGGTCGAGCAGATCCCTGACGTCCTCGAAGCATTGGCGATCGGGCAGGACTGGGACGGCGACGTGCGCGTCGTACTCTTCGTGCGTCTCCGGCAGGGCCTCGCGCTCGACGACGCCCTGCAGCAGACGATCCGCACCCGCATCCGCACCGGCTGCACGCCCCGCCATGTGCCGGCGCGCATCGTGGCGGTCGCCGACATCCCGCGCACCAAGTCCGGCAAGATCGTCGAGCTCGCCGTCCGCGAGGTCGTGCATGGCCGGCCGGTCAAGAACCAGGAGGCGCTGGCCAATCCGGAGGCGCTGTCCCTCTTCCGCGACCTGCCGGAGCTTGCTGTCTGAGCGCGGCACCATGGTTAAAGGGTCGTAAATCGATAGATCGGAATGCCGGGTTTGAAGAAAATCACCCGTTAATTGCGAACTAAACTGTAGACGTTCCGTTAAGGTCTCGTTTACGGCTCTGGATCGCTTATGGCTGCATCGCGCGTTGCGGTGGGGTGCAACCATGTCTCTTCTGAAACTCTTTCGCCGGGACCGGCGAGGCAATGTCGCCGTGATCTTCGGGCTCGCGGCGATCCCGGTCGTCGCCGCCACGGGCGTCGCGATCGACTATGGCCGCACGGCGATGGCGCATTCGCACCTCGCCGATACGCTCGACGCCGCGGTGCTGGCAGTTGGTTCCAAGCCGTCCATGACGGATGCGGCCGCGACCACCCTGGTCAATGACTGGCTGTCGGCCAAGCTCGCCGACGACGGCACGATCAAGGACTGGAAGATCGACTCGCTGACGCAGAAGGACGGCAAGGTCACCGTCACCGCCTCGGCCAATGTCCCGACGACGCTCACCAACATCATCGGCGTCGAGAGCATGCCGATCTCGGTGCTGAGCGAAGCGATCCGCAGCGTCAACAAGCTTGAGCTCGCCCTCGTCCTCGACACGACCAAGTCGATGAACCAGCCGTCGTCCAAGATGTCCGACCTCAAGACGGCGGCCACCAGCCTCGTCAACAAGGTCACGGCCGACGCCAAGGCGGACGTGAAGATCGCCGTGGTCCCCTATGGCCAGTACGTGAATATCGGCGTTGCCAACCGCAACCAGCCTTGGGTCAGCGTTCCGGCCGACTACAGCACGACCAAGGATGCATACTGCGATCCGCCCATCACATCCGCGACGATCTGCGATGCGTCGACTTCGACGAAGTCGACCTGCTACAACGACGGCATTCCCTATAGCTGCACGAAGACGACATGCACGCAGCAGCACGTGGAGACGTATGACCCGCCGAAGCCGGGCAAGTGCTACGACGCCAAGACGACGAACTATACGTTCAGCGGCTGCATCGGATCTCCGGCCTATCCCGACAATGTGAGCGACGACAATCCGGCGCGCATCTATCCGGGCTACCTGAATCTTACCTGCACGAAGACCTTCGTGCCGCTCACCAGCGACTTCACGACCGTGAAGAACACCATCAACTCGTTGACGCCCAGCGACTCATACACCTATCTGCCGTCGGGTCTGGCCTGGGGGTTCAATGCGCTGTCGAGCGCCGTTCCGCTCACGGAAGCGGCAGCCTATGACTCGACCGGCCGCAACATGAACCCGGCCAAGGCTCTCGTCCTGATGACCGACGGCTTCAACACCGTCAACCGCAACCCGACCACCAAGACGTCGAATGCCAATTTCGGCAAGCATGATCAGGCGACGCCGCCCAAGATCGCGACGCAGGCCAATACCTGGACGGCCGAGCTTTGCGCGAACATCAAGGCCAAGAACATCGAGGTCTATACTGTCGCCTATCAGCTCGACTCGACGATCACTGGTGCTCCCGAGGCGAAGGAGATGCTGAAGGCCTGCGCATCGAGCGCCAACAATTTCTACGACGCCTCGGATGCCGCGCAGCTTCTGGCGGCCTTCGGCCAGATCGCCGAGGACCTCAACAATCTCCGCCTGACGCGCTGAGCGTCAGCGCCGGCGGATCAGCGCGATCACCGGCGCGAGACCGACGAGCACGATCATGAGGGCGGCCATGGCGCCGTCCTCATGCGTTCCGCGCGCCGCCTCGCCATAGAGGCTGGTCGCCAGCGTCTCGAAATCGAGCGGCCGCAGGAGCAGCGTTGCCGGCAGTTCCTTCATCGCATCGACGAAGACGAGGATCGCCGCCGAGGCAAGCGGCGGGGCGAGCAGCGGCAGATGGATGTCGCGGGCGATGCGCCGCCGCCCGGCGCCGAGGCTCTGCGCCGCGCCGTCGATCGAGGGGCTGATCCGCTCGAGGCCGGCGTCGAGCGTACGGGCGCTGATGGTGAGGAAGCGCAGCGACAACGCGAGCAACAGCGCCGCGCCGGAGCCGATGAGGACAAGGCCGATGGCCTCGCCCGTCATCGCGCGGACGAGATCGGCGAGGCGGTTGTCGAGCGCTGCGACGGGCACCAGCAGCCCGACCGCCAGAACCGTGCCCGGCATCGCATAGCCGAGCCCGGCGACGCCTGCGAGCGGCGCCACGGCCGGGTTGCGCGCGCCGCGCACGGCGATCGCCAGCGCGAGGCCGGCCGCGACCGTGATCGCCGCGGTGAGGGCGGCGAGGACCACGCTGTTGAGCGCCGCCGCCGCGAGCCCCGCCGGAATGCCGCGTTCGAGAAACCGCGACAGCGCCGCGCCCGCGAGATAGCCCCCCGGCACGCCGAAGCCGAGAAGGATCGGCAGCGCGCAGGCTGCAAAGGCGAAGCTGCCGCCGAGCGGGCCGAGCCGCCTTTCGCTCGTGCGTCGCTGCGTGCGCCCGGATTGTGCCGGGAGGTTGCGCCGGGCGAGGCGGCCGAGCGCCATGACCAGGATGACGACGGCGAGCATGGCCAGCGCGATCTGCGAGGCGCCCTCGATCGATCCGCGCACCGTCCAGGTCGTGTAGACGGCGACCGTCAGCGTGCGGATGCCGAGGAATTCCGAGGCGCCGATATCGTTGAGCGTTTCCAGCATCACCAGCGTGAGGCCGAGCGCCGCCGCCGGCCACACGGTCGGCAGGCTGACGCCGAGGAAGATGCGCAAGGGGCCGGCGCCGAGCGTCCGCGCCGCCTCGCCGAGCGCCGCGGAGCGCATCAGCAGCAGCGCGCGGACCGGGAGATAGACGTAAGGATAGAGCACGAGGCCGATGACGAAGATCGCCCCGCCGGCGGAGCGGAGTTCGGGCAGCGGCAGGCCGCGCGGATCCGTGATGCCGAAGAGCCCGCGCAGCATTGTCGGCAGCGGCCCCAGCGGATGGATCACGTCGAGCCAGGCATAGGCCATGACATAGGTCGGCATCGCGAGCGGAAGCAGCAGCGCCCATTCGAAGAAGGACCGGCCGGGAAAGCGGCAGCGCGCGACGAGAAAGGCGGTGCCGATCCCGACCACGGCCGCCACCAGCGCGACGCCCGCGAGCAGCGTCGCCGTCGTCAGCGCGGCGCGCGGCAGGACATTGGCGAGCAGCGACGGCCAGACACGGCCGCCGCCGCCGATGGCGAAGCTGACGAGCCCCGCGACCGGAAGCAGCGCCAGCCCCGCGATGGCGAGGCAGAAGACGAGCCTTCGCCGGTCGGTGGCGAGCAGCCTCCGGACCGGCGAAGGGGCAGCATTGATGGCGGTAGGCGGAGCCTCAGCCGTCGAAGCCGACTGCATCGACCAGTTCGCTCGCCTCGACGCGGTGCTTGGCGATATCCGTGAGCGGCAGCGGATCGACCGTCAGCTCACCCAGCGTGGCGATGATCGGATCGGCGGCGACGCCCGGACGGACCGGATATTCGAAATTCGCCTTGGCGTAGATTTCCTGCGCCTTTTCCGAGGCGAGATATTCGAGCAGCTTCACGGCGTTGTCGCGGTTCGGCGCGTTCTTGGCGACGGCGGCGCCCGAGATGTTCACATGCGTCCCGGCCTTGTCCTTGAAGGTCGGCAGGATGACGCGGATCGCCTCGCCCCAGGCCTTCTGCTCCTCGCCGCCGGCGCCGCTGCGCATCAGCCCGACATAATAGGAATTGCCGATGCCGACATCGCAGAGATTGGCGAGGATGTCGCGGGCGACGTCGCGGTCGCCGCCGCCGGCCTTGCGGGCGAGATTGGCCTTGACGCCTTCCAGCCAGCTGCGCGTCGCGTCGACGCCGTCCTTGGCGATCATCGCGGCGATCAGCGAGGTGTTGTAGGGATGCTGGCCCGAGCGGATGCAGACCTCGCCCTTGAAGCGCGGATCGGCGAGGTCTTCATAGGTCAGCGTCTCGTCGGTGACGCGGTCCTTGGCGGCATAGATGACGCGGGCGCGCATCGAGAGCGCGAACCAGTTGCCGGCGGCGTCGCGCAGATTGGCCGGGATCGCATCCTTGAGCGCGGCCGAATCGACCGGCTGCGTCAGCCCGCGATCGACGAGTTCGATGAGATTGCCGTAGTCGACGACGCTGAGGAGATCGGCCGGCGAATTGGCGCCCTCGGTCTCGACGCGCTGCGCGAGGCCTTCCTTGACGAACACCACCTTCGCCTCGATCCCGGTATCGGCGGTGAAGCTGTCGAGCAGCGGCTGGATCAGGGCCGGCTCGCGGGTCGTGTAGATGTTCACGGTGCCGTCGGCGAAGGCAGGCGTTGCGAGCGCGAGGCCGAAAAGGGCGGCTCCGATGAGGCGGGTCGTCATGATGGTCTCCGTCATGGGTGGGCGGATGGCTCGAGGGACCGTCACAGCCGGCCCCAACGCCACGCCCTTTCCCATCCGGACACTGCCGGCGTCAACCAGAATACCAGCAGAAACAATAGCTTGGAGCGATTCCAAGCTGGAGCGATTCCAGCCTTGAGGCTTACGCCTTGTCGGCGCGCGGGAAGTGATGCCAAGGCAGGCTGATCAAGCGCCGGTCACGTTCCCGTGATCCCATCGGCCCGGCGAGGGCTTCAAGCCTCGCGCCAGTCGCCCACCGCCGCCTGGACGAGGGCCAGCGCCGCCACCGCCGCGGTATCGGCACGCAGGATTCGCGGGCCGAGCGCGATCGATGTCACGAAGGGCAGCGATTTGAGCGTCGCGCGCTCCTCGGGCGAGAAGCCGCCTTCCGGCCCGATCAAGACCGCGAGCGGGCCGGGCGGCAGGGCTTTCAGCACCGCGATCGGATCCGCGCCCGCCTCGTCCTCGTCGCAGAAGACGATCCGCCGCCCGCCTTCCGCCTTTTCCCAGCCGGCGAGGCAGGCTTCGAGCGACAGGGGAGCGGTGATCTCCGGGATGGCGAGGATGCCGCACTGTTCCGCCGCTTCGATGGCGTTGGCGCGCAGCCGGTCCTCGTTGATCCGGCTCACCTGCGTGCGCCGCGTAATGACGGGCCTGAGCCGCGCCGCGCCCATCTCGACCGCCTTCTGCACCATGTAGTCCAGCCGTGCCTGCTTCAGCGGCGCGAAGAGATAGTCGAGCGTGCCGGCCGCGATCTGCGGCCGCGTCTCGCTCTCGACGGTGAGGCTGGCGCGCTTGCGCTCGCCGGCGAGGCGGGCGAGCCATTCGCCGTCGCGCCCGTTGAAGACGAGCACCGGCGCGCCGGCCGTCATGCGCAGCACATTGACGAGATAGTTCGCCTGGTCGCGGTCGAGCGAGATGCTGGCGCCGGCGGCGAGCGGGGCGTCGAGGAACAGCCTCTGGGTCGTGAAATCGTAGCGGGACATGGCCGAGGGATAGTCGCCGCCGCGCTTGCCGGCAAGCACTCTGCGGCTTGACCCGCGGCGCGCAGCGCGGCAACCAGAGGCGACCATGCAGGGAGCGGAGCGCCTATGGCCGAGCCTCAGTCCAACGTCGCCGAATTCTCCGTTTCCGAAATCTCGGCGGCCCTGAAGCGCACCGTCGAGGAGACCTTCGGCCATGTGCGCGTGCGCGGCGAGATCTCCGGCTATCGCGGTCCGCATTCCTCCGGCCATGCCTATTTCGCGCTGAAGGACGACCGCGCCCGGCTCGAGGCCGTCATCTGGCGCACGACCTTCGCCCGGCTCCGCTTCCGCCCCGAGGAGGGGATGGAGGTGATCGCCATCGGCAAGCTCACCACCTTCCCCGGCTCGTCGAAATACCAGATCGTCATCGAGGCGCTGGAGCCGGCCGGCATCGGTGCGCTGATGGCGCTGCTCGACGAGCGCCGCCGCCGGCTGGCCGCAGAGGGCCTGTTCGACGAGGCGCGCAAGCGGCCGATCCCCTACCTCCCGCGCGTCATCGGCGTCGTGACCTCGCCGACCGGCGCCGTCATCCGCGATATCCTGCATCGCCTTTCGGATCGCTTCCCCGTCCGCGTGCTGGTCTGGCCGGTGCGCGTGCAGGGCGAGACCTCGGCCGCCGAGGTCGCCGCCGCCATCGCCGGCTTCAATGCGCTGCCAGAAGGTGGCCCGATCCCGCGTCCGGATGTGCTCATCGTCGCGCGCGGCGGCGGCAGCCTCGAAGACCTTTGGGGCTTCAACGAGGAGGTCGTCGTGCGCGCGGCGGCCGCCTCGGACATTCCGCTCATCTCGGCAGTCGGCCACGAGACCGACACGACGCTGATCGATTTCGCGAGCGACCTCCGCGCCCCGACGCCGACCGGCGCCGCCGAGATGGCGGTGCCGGTGCGGGCCGATCTCCTCGCGGCCGTGGCGACGCTTGGCGCGCGGCTGGAAGGCGCCGCCTTCCGCCAGCTCGAGACGCGGCGGCGCGAACTGCGCACCGCGACGCGCGGCCTGCCGCGGCTCGACGATCTCCTCGCGGTGCCGCGCCGCAGCTTCGACGAACTGGCGGCGCGCCTCTCCCGCTCGCTGCATGCCAACACGCTCGCCCATCGCGCAAGGCTCGGCCGTTCCGCCGCGCAGCTGACGCCGGCGACCCTGTCGCGCCGCCTGGAGCGCGCCGCCGACCGCCTCTCTTCGCTGGCTCAGCGGCAGGGACGGGCGCTCGAAACCCATGCCGAGCGCAAGCGGGCGCTCTATCTCCGCAGCGCCGGCCGCCTCCGCATCGCGCCGATCGCCGAGCGCCTCGGCCGTGGCCGCGACCGTCTCGCCGAGATCGACGGCCGCACCGGCCGCGCCTTCATCCGCCTCGTCGAGCGGCAGCGCGACCGGCTCGACCGCGCCTGGCGCCTCGCCGACACGCTCTCCTATCGCAGCGTGCTCGCCCGCGGCTTCGCGCTGGTGACCGACGAGGCCGGCGCACCGATCCGCTCGGCCGCCGCCGTCACGACCGGCGACGCCCTCGCCATAGCCTTCGCCGACGGCAAGGTCGACGCCATCGCCTCCGGCGCCCCGGGCCGGCCGAAGGCCAAGGGCAAGCCCGCCAAGCCGGCGGGGCAGGGGAGCTTGTTTTAGTCGCTCCCGCCCATCAAGCCGCATGGATTCACGAACGCCCAGATAGCGGCGCGCGGCGTCTCCCGGGGTGCGGAGAGGCCCCGTCCGGCTCGAAGCAGGTGGGCGGCCGTCGCTGGCATCAGGGGCTGCGAGACGCAGTGGCCAAAAGCTACAGATGTGCTATTCTGGATTGCAGGCTCATTTTCTGCACTTGGGGTAGCTCATGGTGGAACCGATAGCCAGTCCGACGCCAATTCCGATTCAAGAGTTCGAGGGCGTAAAGACTCAGGATCCCGCGCTTTCCGGAGCCATAGCGCGGGCTTTGGCAAACGCGGAACTGCTGGTCGGCCGCAGTCGCGGCATTCAGGACATCTTCGGCGACGCGCGCCTTGGCCTCGCAGCCGTGACCAGTCTTGCCGCGGCCAACAGTCTGCTGATGGCGGCCACGGCGGAATGCCAACTCGACAGTCCTCCCAGGGAGATCGACGTCGTCAATGGCCCCGGGGGCGACCTCATCCTTGTTTGTCGGCACAGCCCGTCGCACAAATGGAATCTGTCGGGCGGCATGCTGCCTTGAGCGCATTTCTTGGCCGTTCCCTGGAGGGACTTCCCGCGCTTTTTGGAGTGCTGCTGGGAATACTGATCTTTGCCGGTGGAGTGGATTGGGTGTTCGGTACCTTGTTGGTGCTCGCGGTGGCGGCGCTCTGCTGCACCGTTGGTTGCCAGCAGCTTCCATCGCGCCCCGCCATCGGTCGCTGGCTGATCGAAGCCTGGATCGTTTCAGCCGTGGGGGTGTCGGCGCTGGCCACGGCCATACTGTTGTGGATCGGCCTTCAGCAACCGCCAGCCTGGCTCACCAGCCTCATTGGTCTGCAACCCGACGAGGTGAAGTCGGTGACGGCTGCCTTTGTCGGCGCCTTGGCTGCCTTTTTGGCCTTTGCCTGGACGAAGGATATCGGCGACGCCAAGGGCCCCTTCTGGCCAAGCACCCAGTTCAAGGCCGGATTTCGCAAGGTATCGATCGTCCTCGATCCGCCACCCCGTTCGGGCCGGCTTTACGAAGTGATGAACTCGGACTTTGCTCATAGCTACAATGGCGAGAAGACCATCGATGGTTGGGGGTTTGGAGCACGCAGCCAACGCCTCAGCGAGTTTGAGGCAGCTCTGAAGCGCACTTCTCCGTGAAGCCTTTGTAGCGGTTCACGACGGCTGGAGAGCGACGAAGCAAGAGATCAGCGCTCAACTTCGCTCGCGCTGCAGGGCCGAGGCCTGCTGATCAGCCCTCTCCCCTCAGCCCGCTGATCGTCGCCGCCGGCGAGATCGCCTCCGGGTCGCTCTTCACATGCAGGATCGCCGGCAGGCCGCTGGCGACCGCGCGGGCGAAGGCGGCGGCGAAGTCGTCCGTGCGCTCCACCGTCTCGCCATGGCCGCCATAGGCCTTGGCGAGCGCCGCGAAATCGGGATTCCGGAGCGCCGTCGCCGAGACGCGGCCAGGATAGGCCCGCTCCTGATGGGCGCGGATGGTGCCATACATGCCGTTGTCGATGACGATGACGATCACCGCTGCGCCTTCCTGGACGGCGCTGGCGAATTCCTGCCCCGTCATCTGGAAGCAGCCGTCGCCGGCGAGCGCGACGACCATGCGCTCCGGATGGCGCAGCTTCGCCGCGATGGCTGCCGGCATACCGTAGCCCATCGAGCCCGAGGTCGGCGCCAGCTGCGTGCGGGGACCGCGGAAGCGGAAATAGCGGTGCAGCCAGCCAGCATAGTTGCCGGCGCCGTTGGTGACGATCGCGTCGGCGGGCAGGGCATCCCGCAGCATGCGGATCATGGCGCCGAGCTCGACGCCGGCCACCGCGCGCGGCGCCGGTTCGGACCAGGCGCGATAGGCGGCGTTGGCGGCGCGGGTCTCCGCGACCCAAGGGATCGAGACCGGCGGATGCACGACCTCGAGCTGCGCCGCGAAGCCGTTCGGCGTCGCATTGATGGCGAGCGTCGGGCGGTAGACGCGGCCGAGCTCCTCGGCGCTGGCATGGACATGCACCAGTTTCTGCTTCGGCTCGGGCGCCTCGATCAGCGTATAGCCGGAGGACGGCACCTCGCTCATGCGCCCTCCGAGAAGGAGCAGCAGATCGGCGTTCCTGATCCGCGCCGCGAGCGCCGGATTGATGCCGAGCCCGATATCGCCGGCATAGTTCGGATGCTCGTGGTCGAAGAGCCCCTGGCGGCGGAACGAGACGCCAACCGGCAGGTCGAAGCGCTCCGCGAAGCGGCGAAGCGAGCCGACCGCCTTGTCGCTCCAGCGCGATCCGCCGGCGATCACGAACGGGCGCTCCGCCGCCCAGAGCAGCTTCTGCAGCTGCGCCGTCTGCGTCAGCCCCGGATAGGTCTCGACCGGCTCGAAGGGGTGCGGCAGCGCCACGGTGGCGGTCTCGCGCAGCATGTCCTCGGGCAGCGCCAGCACGACCGGTCCCGGCCGGCCGGAGGTCGCAACATGGAAGGCGCGCGACATGAGTTCGGGGATGCGCTCGGCGCTGTCGATCTCGGCCACCCATTTCGCGACCTCGCCGAACATGCGCCGGTAGTCGATCTCCTGGAAGGCCTCGCGCTCGCGGTGACCGCGCGCGATCTGCCCGACGAGGAGGATCATCGGCGTCGAATCCTGCCGCGCGATATGGAGGCCGGCGGCGGCGTTGGTCGCGCCCGGCCCGCGGGTGACGATGGCGACGCCCGGCCGGCCGGTCAGCTTGCCGTCGGCCTCTGCCATGATCGCCGCGCCGCCCTCGTGGCGGGCATTGACGACGGCGATGCTCATGTCCTTGAGCGCGTCGAGCACGGCGAGGAAGCTCTCGCCCGGCACCGTGAACACCCGGTCGACGCCATTTTCGGCCAGCATGTCGGTGATGAGCTGGCCGCCGGTGCGCGGCGTTGCGGGCGAGGTCAAGGGGAAGCACTCCGGTGGCGGGACGACGAGCGCGAACTTAGCGAACTCCTCGAGCGCCCGGCAAGCGTCCGGCCCTGTTCGCGCCGCGAAGGCGCGCCTAGCATGGGCGCGAATCCCGAGGAGGCGTCCCCTTGCGCGCTCGCCCGCTCCGTTCCGTTCTCGCCATCCTCGCGCTGGCGCTGATCCCGCTCGCGGCCTTCGCGGCCGGGGAGGGCGGCGCGCCCTTCCCGACCACCGAATTCGCAACCGGCGCCAAGGCCGCGAGCCTTTCCGATTCCGGCCTGTCGCTGCGGCTTTCCTATGAGCGGCGGCCGAAGCTCGACCCGGACCGCGACGTGCCGGTGCTGACGATCACCCGCAACGGCACGACGCTCCTGGAGACGATCGGCGTTCCCTCCGGCATGGATATGCCCGCGGCGGACGCCTCCATCGTGGAGATCGATCCCTATCGCCTCGGCAAGGAGGTCTATTTCGCCTCCTATTCCGGCGGCGCCCATTGCTGCACGCGGGTGGTCGTCGCCGAGGACGGGCCGAAGGGCTGGACGGCGATCCCGATCGGCAATTTCGATGGCGACGGCGATTATCTCGAGGATGTCGATGGCGACGGCGTCGCCGAGATCGCGACGCTCGACGATGCCTTCCTCTACGCCTTCGACTGCTATGCCTGCAGCGCGGCGCCGCTCGTCATCCATGCCGTGCGCGACGGCAAGGTGATCGATGTCAGCGCCGAGCCGCGCTTCCTTGCCGCGCATCAGCGCTGGCTGAACGAACTGGAGGATACCGGCGATCCGGAAACGCGCTGGTCCTCGCCCGGCTTCCTCGCCGGCTGGGTGGCGCAGAGCATCCGCGCCGGCTCCGGCGCCGCGGCCTATCAGGGGCTGCTCGATCACTGGGATGATGCCGCCGATGCCGGCGAAGAGATGTGCCTCAGCGGCGACGACCTCGACCGCTGCCCGCAATCCGACCGCCGCGTCCTGAAATTCCCCGACCGGCTGAAGCTCTTCCTCGCCCGCCATGGCTATGTGCTTTGAGCGCGCGCCGGCTTTCAAGGGGGCTCTTTCGCTAGGCCTCGAAAAAACTCCGCGCCGCCGATCTTCCGCGCCGCCGATCTTCGCGCTGCCGTCGTGACGGAACGGCGCCGCTCCCGCGTATCATCGATCGGCGGGCCTATCGTGCGGCGAAAGCCGTGCGCGAACTGGAGGATGTGACGTGACGCTTTCGAGACGATCCCTGCTGCGCGGGCTGTTCGCCGCCGCACTCGCGGCGCCGGCGGCGAGCCTCGTGCTTCCCGATGAGGCGGAGGCGCAATCGGGGCCGCCGCCCGGCCGGATGCATGCCCCGCCGCCGATGCGGCGCGAGCCGCTGCCGCCGCCGCGCCGCGGCTGGGTGTGGATCCCCGGTCACTGGACCTGGAGCCGTGGCCGCTATGTCTGGGTCTCGGGCCGCTGGGTGCGCGGCCGCCCCGGCTGGCGCTGGCGCCCGGCGCGCTGGGTCTGGCGCGGCGGCCGCTGGGTCTATGTGCCCGGCGCCTGGGTCCGCTGACGGAAAGACGCGACGGGGGCGGCGCTCAGGCGCCGTCCACCACCTGGAAGCCGGCCCAGAACGGATCGCGATCGTCGACGAAGATCGTGTTGTAGCCGGTGACGCGCGCCCAGCCCTCTATGGTCGGGATGATCGCCGGCTTGCCGCCCACCGTCGTGGTGCCGGCGACGCGGCCGGTGAAGGTCGAGCCGATGATGCTCTCATGCACGAAGGCCTCGCCCTCCTTCAGCCGGCCGGTGGCGAAGAGCTGCGCGAGGCGGGCCGAGGTGCCGGTGCCGCAGGGCGAGCGGTCGATCGCCTTGTCGCCATAGAAGACGGCGTTGCGGGCCGAGGAGCCCTCGTTCTTCGGCTTGCCGGTCCACAGCACATGCGTCAGCCGGTTCAGCGCCGGATTCTCGGGATGCACGATCGAATGGCGCGCGTTGAAGGCGGCGCGCAGCTTCGGCGACAGGCGCACGATGTCCGACGGCTCGAGATCGGAGAGATCGGCATAGTTCGGCTGGCTCTCGACGATCGCGTAGAAATTGCCGCCATAGGCGACGTCGACGCTGAGCGTGCCGATGCCCTCGACCTCGACCTCATAGCCGCGCCCGAGCAGGAAGGACGGCACATTGGTGAGCGTGACGCTCTCCACATAGGGCCCGTTCTGGACATAGCGCGCCTCGACGAGGCCGGCCGGCGTCTCGAGCCGCAGCAGGCCCGGCGTCTTCGGCGTCACGAGGCCATGCTCGATGATCGTCGTCACCGTGCCGATCGTGCCATGGCCGCACATCGGCAGGCAGCCCGAGGTCTCGATGAACAGGATCGCCGTGTCATAGGCGTCGGAGGAGGGCGGGTAGAGGATCGAGCCCGACATCATGTCGTGGCCGCGCGGCTCGAAGCAGAGGCTCTTCCGGATCCAGTCGAACTCGGCGAGGAAATGCTGCCGCTTCTCGAACATGGTCGCGCCATGGAGGACCGGGATCGAGCCGCCCGTCACCACGCGCACCGGATTGCCGCAGGTATGGCCGTCGATGCAGAAGAACGAGTGGCGGGCCATGGTCAGAACCTCCGGGCGAAGCGGGTGACGGAATAGGGGGCGGGATCGATCGAAGGCGCGCGGCCGGCGACGAGGTCGGCGACGATTTCGGCGCTCGCCGCCGCCTGCGTCAAGCCGTAATGGCCATGGCCGAAGGCGTGGACGATGCGAGGATCGCGGCTCGCCGTCGAGATCACGGGCAGGGAGTCCGGGATCGACGGGCGGAAGCCCATCCAGCGCGTGCCGCCGGAAAGGTCGGCCTCGGGCAGGAAACGGCGGGCGCGGCCGAGAATGGCATCGACGCGGGCATAGTTGGGCGGCGCTTCCAGCCCGGCGAATTCGACGCTGCCGCCGATGCGGTCGCCGCTGTCGAGCGGGGTGGTGACGAAACCCTGGCCTTCATACATCACCGGCCGCGTCAGGCCGAGCTGCCCCGCCGGCAGCGTGACATTGTAGCCGCGCTCGGTATCGAGCGGCACGGCATCGCCGACCGAGGCGGCGAGCGGCTTCGACCAGGCGCCGGCCGCGATCACCACGCGGTCATAGAGCGCGAGGCTGTCCATGCCGGTCACCAGCGCGACGGCATCCGCCTGCGGCTTCACCGCCACCACCTCCATCGTGAGGAGGCGGGCGCCGCGCTCGATGGCGACGCGGCCGAGATCGAGCGTCAGCGCCTTGGGGTCGGAAACGTGGCAGCCGCCGCCATAGAGCGCGCCCTTGGCGGCCTTCGGCCCCAGCGCCGGCTCGAGCGCGACGAGCGCCTCGCGGTCGAGCCACTCGACATCGATGCCGAGTGATTTCTGGCGGGCGAGCAGCGTTTTCGCCGCGTCGGCCTCGGCGAGGCTCGGCCAGACGGAGAGGATGCCCTTGCGGCGCAGATGCCCCGTAAGGCCGAGCGCATTCAGCCGCCGCTCCCAGGCCGGCAGCGAGAGGCCGTTGAGCGCGGTGATGGCCCGCGTCGAATCTTCGATGCGCGCGCCCCGGCTCGCGGCGACGAAGCGCGCCAGGAAGGGCGCGAGCTTTGGCAGATAGGCGGGGCGGATCGAGAGCGGCCCGAGCGGATCGAGCAGCCAGCGCGGCATCTGCCGCCAGACCTTAGGCGAGGCCAGCGGCAGGATGTCCATATGCGCGATCCAGCCGGCATTGCCGGCGGAAGCACCCGCGGCGAGGCCGGCGCGGTCGAGCCAGTCGACCGCGTGGCCCTCGTCGAGGAGGGCGTGGACGCTGGCGGCGCCGACGAGGCCGCCGCCGATGACCGCGATGCGCAACGCCGCCGCCGCCGTCAGGCGGCCGCCGGCAGGCCGGTCTCGGGCAGGGCCGGCCGCGTCGCGAGCGCCCTTTCCATGACCGCGTCGAGCTCGGCCTTCTCGGCGGCGTCGAGCGCGAGGCGCGGCGGGCGGGTCAGGTCGGTGCCGCGGCCGAGATACTTCTCGCAATACTTGATCGCCTGCACGAGGTCCGGGCGGGCGTCGAGATGCAGGATCGGCATGAACCAGTCATAGAGCGGCATCGCCTCGGCATAGCGGCCGTCGCGCACGAGGCGGAACAGCGTCTCGCCCTCGCGCGGGAAGACGTTGGACATGCCCGACACCCAGCCGACGGCGCCGAGCGCGACGCATTCCAGCACCACGTCGTCGAGGCCGCAGAAGGGGATGAAGCGGTCGCCCGTCATGTTGCGCACATCGACGATGCGGCGCGTGTCGCCGGACGAATCCTTGAAGGCGACGATCGTGTCGATATCGGCGAGGCCGGCCAGCATGGCAGGCGTCACGTCCGTGCGGTAGCTCGGCGGGTTGTTGTAGATCATGACCGGCGTGTCGGTGGCGCGCGCGATCGTCGTGAAATGATCGAGCGTCTCGCGCGGCTTCGCCGGATAGACCATGGCCGGCATCACCATGAGCCCGTTGACGCCGACGCGGGTCGCCTCGCGGGCATAGGTCGAACCGAGCGCGCTGGTATATTCGGCAAGGCCCGAGATCACCGGCACGCGGCCCCGCGCCGTGGCGGCCGCCATCTCGACCAGCGAGACCTTTTCGGCCTGCGACAGCGAGCAGTTCTCGCCGACCGTGCCGCAGATGATGAGGCCGGAGACGCCGTCGGCGATCAGCGCCTCGATCACCTTGGCCGTCGCGTCGAGATCGACGGAGAAATCCGCGCGGAACTGGGTGGTCACCGCCGGAAAAACACCCTTCCAGCTCTCTCTCGGATTCATCGTCGCTCTTCCTCTGGCTTGATCGCGTCTTGTCGACAGTTTGTATTTATCCCATCGGCCGCCGTCCGGCAAGCCTCCGGAGCCCGGTCCCGACATGAAAAAACCCGCCGGGCGCAAGCTCCGGCGGGTCGGTCGCAGGGTCGGTGAATGGAGCGGCTCAGGCCGGGACGGCCTCGAGCTTCTTGGCGATCATGCCGCGCAGCGTGCCGAGGTCCTTGGCGAACTGGCGGATGCCTTCGGCGAGCTTTTCGGTCGCCATCGCATCCTCGTTGAGATGCCAGCGGAACGCCTTCTCGTCGAGCTTCAGCAGCGGGCCGGCCTCGCCGGGATTGGTCGCGTCGAGCTTGCGGGTCAGCGTGCCCTCGTCGGCGGCGAGCTTCTCGAGCAGCGCCGGCGAAATGGTCAGGCGGTCGCAGCCGGCCAGCGCCTCGATCTCGCCGGTCGAGCGGAACGACGCGCCCATGACGACGGTGTTGATGCCGTGCGTCTTGTAATAGGCGTAGATCTGGCGGACCGAGAGGACGCCCGGATCCTCTTCCGGCTCGAAGGTCTTGCCCGTCGACTTGACGTACCAGTCGAGGATGCGGCCGACGAAGGGCGAGATGAGGAAGACGCCGGCATCGGCGCAGGCGGCGGCCTGGGCCATCGAGAACAGCAGCGTCAGATTGCAGTCGATGCCTTCCTTCTGGAGGACTTCCGCGGCGCGGATGCCTTCCCAGGTCGAGGCGAGCTTGATCAGGATGCGCTCGCGCGGGATGCCGAGCGCGGCATAGTCGGCGATGATCTCGCGGGCGCGGGCGAGCGAGGCCTCGGTGTCGAAGGAGAGGTCGGCATTGACCTCGGTCGAGACGCGGCCGGGGACGAGCTTCGAGACCTCGGCGCCGAACAGCACCGGCAGCCGGTCGGCGACGGCGGCGGCGATCGCCTCCTTGCTGCCGCCCTTCTTGGCGCCCCAGGCGACGGCGCCGTCGATCACGTCCTTGTACTGCGGCAGCTCGGCTGCCTTGAGCACCAGCGAGGGATTGGTGGTGCAGTCGACCGGCCGGAAGGTCTTGATGGCCTCGAGGTCGCCCGTATCCGCGACCACCACCGTCATGGATTTCAGCTGGTCGAGTTTCGATGGCATGGACGATCCTCCAGAATATCCGCGGCAGTGCGCCGCACAGGCCTATAACCCGGCATATGAGCACCTTGCCGGTCAAATGGAAGCCAAAAATATGTCCGAATGGAAAACGGTTGCGTGACGCTTGTCGGCCTGATCGAGTGCGGCCAGCCGGGCCAGCCAGCCAAGCCCGCGCTCTCCCTCTCCGCCCGATAGGATGTCCTCCATGACCCATCTCTCGCTCGCCGGAACCTGGACGCTCGCCGACGCCGAGGGGGCGGTGATCGGCGACTGCGCCATTCCCGGCGACATCCATTCGGCGCTCCTCGCCGCGGGCCGCATCCCCGATCCCATGGTCGGGCGCAACGAGGCCGCGGTGCAGTGGGTCGGCGAATCGGCCTTCACGATCGTCCGCCGCTTCGAGGTTGCGCCGGGCGCGCTCGCCGGCCGCTGGGCGGTGCTCGAATTCGAGTTCGTCGACACCTTCGCCGAGGTGATCGTCAACGGGAAGAGCGTGGCGAAGCTCGAATCGAGCTTCATCCGCCACCGCATCGACGTGACCGGCCTCGTGGTCGAGGGCGCCAACGAGCTGACGCTGCGCTTCTCGCCGGCCGGCGCCGAGGCGAGCCGCCGCGCGGCGCTGCAGCCCTTCCCGATCCCGTGGAGCGTCAACAACAACAAGGTCCCCGACCTCAACATGATCCGCAAGCCGCAGAGCCATGGCGGCTGGGACTGGGGACCCTGCCTGATGGTGATGGGCGTCTATGCCGAGCCCGTCCTCCATCTCTACGAGGCGGCCCGCATCGAGAGCGTCCAGATCCGTCAACATCACGACGCGCACGGCCACGTGCGGGCCACCGCCGAGATCGAGCTGGCAGCGGCCGCAGGCACCGACGCGGCGATCCCGGTGACCTTCGACCTCGCCGGCAAGACCGTGACCGGCGAGGCACGCGTTTCGGGCGGCAGCGGCCGCCTGTCGCTGGACCTCGATATCGGCAGGCCCGATCTCTGGTGGCCGGCCGGCCATGGCGCGCAGCCACTTTACGACGCGACCGTCTCGATCCCCGGCGACGCCGTCACGCGCCGGATCGGCTTCCGCACGCTCGAGGTGGTGACGGAGAAGGACGAGGCCGGCGCCTCGATGATCTTCCGCGTCAACGGCATCGACATCTTCGCCAAGGGCGCCAACTGGATCCCCGCCGACGCGCTGCCCTCCAAGATCACGGAAGGCCGGATTCGCGCTCTGCTCACGGCCGCCGTCGAAGCCAATATGAACATGATCCGCGTCTGGGGCGGCGGCTTCTACGAGTTCGACGCCTTCTACGATCTCTGCGACGAGCTCGGCCTTCTGGTCTGGCAGGACATGATGTTCTCCTGCTCGCAATATCCCTCGACGCCGGAATTCCTGGAGCAGGTCGATGCGGAGCTGCGCTACCAGATCAAGCGGCTCTCCAGCCGGCCCTCGATCGCGCTCTGGTGCGGCGACAACGAGGTCGTCGGCTCGCTGACCTGGTACGAGCTCTCGCGCAACAATCGCGACCGCTATCTCGTCAATTACGATCGCCTCAACCGCGTCATCGACCGCGCGGTGATCGAGACCGATCCCGGCCGCCGCTTCTGGCCGTCATCGCCCTGCAAGGGCGAGCTCGACTATGGCGACGCCTGGCATGACGACGGCTCGGGCGACATGCATTTCTGGGATGTCTGGCACTCGAACAAGAATTTCGAGCACTATTACACGGTGAAGCCGCGCTTCTGCTCGGAGTTCGGCTTCCAGTCCTT
>Ga0209930_1001135_pt1 | contig 46261 bp, 43 predicted proteins | sample ThiBiot_500_biof_2_FD_183948 | JGI IMG/M metagenome (GOLD analysis project Ga0209930, IMG submission 183948) | Wastewater bioreactor microbial communities from Cape Town, South Africa - Thiocy_cont_500_biof (SPAdes) | ecosystem: Engineered > Bioreactor > Thiocyanate-remediating >...
CCTTCGGCGTCAGGCCCCGATTCTTCCAGCCGTCGATCAGAAGCGCCAGCTGCTTGCCCGGCCAGCGCTTCTCGTCGATCCCCTCGGCCTGGATCAGCTGCTTCATCAGGCGAACGGCGTCGTCGGCGTCGAGCACGGTGAAGTTCGACTTGAGCCCAACCAGTTCGGCATGTCGGCGCAGGATGCGCACGCCGATGGAGTGAAAGGTGCCGAGCCAGGCCATGCCTTCGACCGATGGCCCGATCAGGTCGCCGATGCGGTGGCGCATCTCGCGCGCCGCCTTGTTGGTGAAGGTAACCGCGAGGATCTGGCTCGGATAGGCGCGCCCGGTGGCGAGGAGATGGGCGATGCGCGTCGTGAGCACACGCGTCTTGCCAGTGCCGGCGCCGGCAAGCACCAGAACAGGCCCCTCGGTCGTCTCGACCGCCAGCCGCTGCTCCGGGTTGAGCCGCACCAGATAATCGGGAACGGAGCGGGCGCCGAGCGCGCGCGCGGCGATGCCGCCGGGACGGGGGGCGGGCGGCGCGGTTTCGCCGTGACGGTCGGGACGCTCGGTCATGCCGGAAGCCGGCTGCGATTCGGAAACTGGAACATAGCGCGAATATGGCGCCTCGGCCCCCACCTTTCCAGCAAGGAGGGCGATCTTGCGGGGGATCGGGACGATGGTGCCGCATTTCCGAGGAAGTCTTTGGCGCGGCAGCATCATTTTGCTACGGTGCGGCCAGCCGTGCGGCGGCAGGTTTTGACCGGCGAGGAGCGAGGCGGGAATGACGGTATCGGCGTTGCGCATGGAGAGCGATCGCGCAGCGGCGCTGGACCTTCTGGAGGCCCGCTTCGGCAGCCGCTTCAGTCGCGGCGCCGAAATTCGCCGCCAGCATGCCAACACCGTCAACTGGATGGCGAATCAGCCGCCCGATGCCGTGATCTTCGTGACCTCGACCGAAGAGGTCGCCGAAATCGTGCGCGTTGCCGCTGAGCATCGCGTCCCGCTGATCCCGTTCGGAACCGGCACGGGGCTCGAAGGCCATGTGAACGCGCCGTTCGGGGGCATCTCGATCGATCTCTCGCAGATGAATCGCGTCGTCGCCGTTCGTCCGGAGGACCTCGACTGCACCGTCGAGGCCGGCGTGACGCGCCGCCAGCTCAACGAGCATCTGCGCGACCAGGGCCTGTTCTTCCCGATCGATCCCGGCGCCGATGCCAGCCTTGGCGGCATGGCGGCGACCCGGGCGTCCGGCACCAATGCCGTGCGCTACGGCACGATGCGCGACAATGTCGTGAACCTCACCGCCGTGATGGCCGACGGCTCGGTAATCCGCACCGCCAGCCGAGCCCGCAAGTCCTCGGCCGGCTACGACCTGACACGGCTTCTGGTGGGCTCGGAAGGGACGCTCGGCATCATCACCGAGGTCACGCTGCGCCTTGCCGGCATTCCCGAGGCGATGTCGGCCGGGGTCTGTGCCTTCCCGAGCGTCGATGATGCCTGTAACGCCACGATCCTGACCATCCAGAGCGGCATCCCGATCGCGCGCATCGAGCTGCTCGATACGCTGATGATCCGCGCGACCAACGCCTTTGCCGGCCTCGGCCTGCCCGAGACGCCGCATCTCTTCGTGGAATTCCACGGCTCCGCGGCCTCGGTCGAGGAGCAGGCGACGCTGTTCGGCGAGATTGCGGCCTCCTTCGGCGGTGGCGGTTACCAGTCGACCACCCGGCCCGAGGAACGGACGAAGCTCTGGCAGGCCCGTCACGACGCCTATTTCGCCGCGCGCGGTCTCAGGCCCGGCGCGCAGGTGATCGCGACCGATGCCTGCGTGCCGATCTCGCGGCTCGCCGACTGCGTGCACGAGACGATCGCGGACATTGCCGAAAGCGGGCTGATCGCGCCGATCGTCGGCCATGTCGGCGATGGCAATTTCCACGTCCAGGTCATGATCGACACCGACAATGTCGAGGAGATCCGTGTGGCGGAGGCATTCCTCGCGCGCCTTTCGAAGCGTGCGATCGGCATGGAAGGGACTTGCACGGGCGAGCACGGCGTCGGCCAGGGCAAGCGCAGATATCTCGAGCTCGAGCATGGACCGGCGCTGGCGCCGATGCGGGCGATCAAGGCGGCGCTCGACCCGCTCGGCATCCTCAATCCCGGCAAGATCCTGCCCGATTGACGGGGCAATGGCGGGGCCAATGAGAAGGAGGCGGACCTGAGCAGGCTCTACCTGTTCGTCGGTGGCTTGATCATCGCCGTGCTGTTCGCGGCGCTGGTGGTGCCGTTCGTGGTCGACTGGAACGCGTTCCGCCCCACCTTCGAGCGCGAAGCGGAAAAGGTGCTGGGACAGGCTGTCCATGTCGACGGCGACGTCACGCTGCGCATCCTGCCGATGCCCTATCTCGATGTGACCGATATCCGCGTCGGCGGCTCGGCCGATCAGCCGATGCTCGAGATCGCGCGCTTCTCGACGCGGGTCGAGCTCATCCCGCTGCTCTCCGGCGATATCCGCGTCGCCGAGATGACGATCGACCGTCCGGTCGCCGCGGTGACGGTTGACGAGAGCGGCGCGATCGACTGGCTGAAGCGCAGCGCCGCGTCGCAAAGCCTCGATCCCGCCGCCGTCACGCTGCAGCACGTCACCGTCCGCAACGGTTCGCTCTCCTATCTCGACAGCCGCTCCGGCCGGGTGCTGGCGCTCTCCGCGATCGATGCCGGGATCGACGCTCGCTCGTTGCTTGGACCCTGGAAGGTCGAGGGCAACCTCACGATCGAGGGCCAGCCGACGGCTTTCCGCCTCGCCACCGGCAAGCAGGAGGCGGACGGCTCGATCCGCGCCAAGCTCGACCTCGCGCCGGCCGCGCTCCCCTTCACGGCCAGCGCCGACGGCGTGGTCAACCAGGACGGCAAGGGACCGCTCTGGGGCGGCACGTTCACGCTGGCCGAGGTGCTGCCGCCGACCAAGGAGGGCGAGCCGGTGCCGCCGCCGGGCTGGCGGGCGCTCGGCAGTTTCGAGCTGCGCCCGGACATGCTGCGTTTGCCCGAACTGACGCTTGCCGAGGGGCCGGAGGACCGCCCGTTCAGCCTGACCGGCGCCGCGACGGTCGCGCTTGGCACCGACATGCGCTTCGACGCGGTGTTGAAATCGCGGCAGGTCGATCTCGATCGCTCGCTGGGCAAGGGGCCGAACGAGCCCGTCGATGTCAACGCCGCCGGCGCCGCCCTGGTGACGGCGCTGTCGCAACTGCCGCGCCCGCCGATCCCCGGCCGCATCGGCTTCGACGTGCCGGGCATCGTGGTCGGCGGCTCTGTCGTGCAAAATCTGCAGTTCGACGCGGCGACCGATCGCGACGGCTGGCGGGTCGAGGAACTCGCCGCCGATCTGCCAGGGCGCACGCGGCTTTCCGCCGATGGCACGGTCACCACGACGCCGACCGTGCGCTTCGTCGGCGGCGTGCGGCTGCGCTCAGACCAGCCTTCGATCTTCGCGGCGTGGTGGCGCGGCGCGCCGACCGGCACGCGGTTGCCGCTGCAGCCCTTCGACATGTCGGGACAGCTCGATGTCGCGCCCGAGGAAATCCGCATCAGCGCCATGACGGCGCGTATGGATGAATCGAACATCCGCGGCGGGCTCGACTGGAAGCGCGACGCCTCCGGCCGTCGCGATTTCGCGGTCGATCTCAAGGCTGACCGCTTCGACTATGACCAGGCGGCTTCGCTGACCGAGCTCTTTGCCGGCCGCAGCGTCACCGAGAACGGTGGGCTCGCCGACAGTTTCAGGGTGAAGCTCGCCGCCGGCAGCTTCGTGATCGGCGATACGACGCTCGCCGATGTTTCGGCCGACGGCTCCTATGCTGACGGCGTGCTGGTCGCGAACCGCTTCCAGGTCGGCGATCTCGCCGGCGCCTCGATCGGCGCCAGCGGCAAGCTGGCCGATCTCGACACGCTGCCGAGCGGCCAGCTTTCGGCGACGATCGACGCGCGCGACATGGGCGGGCTCGCCGCGGTGGTCGAACGGGTCATGCCGGACAGCGCCTTCTCGGCCTGGCTGTCCGCCGCCGCGCCGGCGCTGCGCGATACGAAGCTCACGGCTGTCGCCAATGCGGCGGCGACCGACGAGCGGACGAATGCCAATATCACGCTGAACGGCACCGCGGGCGGCAGCTCAGTCGATGTCGCGCTCGGCCTGACCGGTTCCGTCTCGGACTGGCGCAACGGCTCGGTCAAGCTCTCAGCCGCGATCGAGAACCCCGACGCGGGGCTCGCCCTGCGCCAGGCAGGCTTCCCGGCGCGCGACGTTGCGACCCCCGGGCCTCTGCGCCTTACCGTCGAGGGCGGCGGACCGCTCGCCGCGGGCGTTCCCCTGAGCATCAAGGGCGCGGTCGCCGGCATCGATTACGACCTCGAAGGGCGCTTCGCGATCGCCGAGGACGAGACGCCGCGCTTCGCCGGCACCGCGGCGCTCTCGGGAGCCGACGCCGCTCCGCTGGCGGCGCTCATTGCCGGCCCGGTTCCCGGCCTCCCGTCTCCCGCGCCAGTGGACATCGCCGGGCCGATCGATCTCGCGCCGACGCGGCTGGCCCTGACACTGGAGAAGGGACGGTTCGGCGGCGAGGCGACCGGCTCGCTGGTGCTGGCCAAGGCGGGTGATCGCTGGGGCGTCGATGGCGATCTTTCGCTGGCCGCGCTCGATCTCGGCGTGCTGTCCGGTTTCGGTTTTGGGCTTGTTCCGGAGCCGGTCACGGGTGGATGGTCGGATGCACCCTTCGCCAGCCCGGCGATCGCCGGGCCCGACATGGCGATCGGGCTGAAAGCTGCGAGGCTGACGATTGGCGGCGACGTCGCCGTCGAGAATGCGATCGGCAATCTCAACCGTTCCGATGGTCGGCTCGACCTCTCGCTGGCCGCCGGCACGGTTGCCGGCGGTGCCGCGACCGGTGCGCTGTCGATCACGCCGGCCGACGGCGCGGTCGGCGTCTCGGGCCAGTTCGCGATCAAGAGCGCGCGGCTCGGCGATTTCGTCCGGCAGGCCGGCGGCGAGCCAGTGCTATCAGGTTCGCTTGATCTTTCGGCCCAGTTCGAGGGCAACGGCCGTTCGCTGGCGGGCGTTGTCGCGACGCTTTCGGGCGGCGGATCGGTCGGCATCGGTGCCGGCAGAGCGGCGAACACCGATCCGGGCGCCTTCGCCGCGACGGTGGCCGCGGCCGAGAGCGGCCGCGATCTCGACGCCGCGGCGCTCGGCAAGATGTTCTCCGGCTTCCTCGACGCCGGCCCGCTGACCTTCAGCCGTATCGATGGCGCCTTCTCGATCGTCGCCGGCATCATCCGGGCACCCAATCTGGACATTACGGCCGACGCCGCCACCGTCGCCGGCGGCCTGACGATCGATCTCAACGATCTATCGCTCGCCAGCCGCTGGACGATCGCGGCCGTCTCGGGGGCCGATGAAACCACCGGCGCGCTGCCGCAGGTCTCGGTTTCCTATGACGGGCGGCTCGCGGCGCCGGAGCGCTCGCTCGACGTGTCGCCGCTGCAGAACTTCCTGCAGCTTCGCGCCGCGCAGCGCGAGATGCAGCGGATCGAGAAGCTGCAGAGCGAAATCCTCGAGAAGGAGAAGCTCGGGCGGCTTCTGCGCGCCGGGCGAGACGAGGATCGACGCAAGGCGGAGGCCGAGAAGCGCGCGGCGGAAGCCGCCGCAGCCGCCGCCGAGGCGGAGCGGAAGGCGGCCGAGGAAGAGGCCGCCCGTGCCGAGGCGGAGCGGCTTGCAAGGGCAGAAGCCGAGCGCCAGGCCGCGGCCGAGGCGCAGCGCCAGGCGGAAGCACGGGCCGCCGAGCAGGCTCAAGCGGCCGACGAGGCGCGGCAGAAGGCGGAAGAAGCGCGGCTCGCCGCCGAGGCGGCCGAAAAGGCGGCTGCCGACGCAAAGGCGCGCGCCGACGAGGCTGCGAAGAAGAAGGCCGCCGCCGATGCGCTCGTAAAGGAAAAGGCACAGGACGCGAAGGCTGCCGCCGCCGCATCGGCCGCGAGCCAGAAGCAGGGCGAGGCCGACGCCAAGGCCATGGACGCGGCCAAGGTCGATACAGCAGCAGCGAAGGCCGCCGCCGAAGCGGAGGCCAAGGCGAATGCCGAGGCGATCCGGCGCGCGCAGGATCTGCTGAAGCTCTCCCCGCAGCATCTGCAGGGCCAGTAGAAGAACCGGCCGGTCAGTCTCCGCCGCTGCGTCCGCGATACCAGTCCAGCGCGGCGAGACGAAGCGCCGAGGAAAGGTTGACGCCGGGGGCACGCGCGCCGTCGATCTCGGCAACCAGGCCGGCGACGGAACCACCGCGCGCTGCGGCAATCTCGCCGAGCGCCTCCCAGAACGGATCCTCGATCGAGATGGACGTCCGGTGTCCGGCGATCGCGATCGAGCGCTTTCTCACGATGCGTCCGGCTCGTCTTCGGCGCGGCGATGACCCTCGAGCAGCCGCGCCTTGCGGGCCGTCTCCTGCGCTTCGGCCTTTTTTTCCGCCTTGGTGCGACCGAAGCGGACGCGGTTTTCCGCAGCCTCAGCCTCCTTCTCGGCCCGGGCCTTCTGCTTGCGGAAGCGGTTCAGGTTGACGAGGTCAGCCATGGCATTCCGAGTTTGGGGGTCGACGCCGCGGCGTCGATCCCAATCGCCCACGCCCGAAGGTAGCGTTTCCACCGTCTTTCGCAAACTCACTTCGGACCGATCATGTCCTCCGGACGGACGACGGCGTCGAATTCCTCGGCGGTCACATAGCCGCCGCCGACGGCCTCCTCGCGCAGCGTCGTGCCGTTCTTGTGGGCCGTCTTGGCGATCTTGGCGGCGTTGTCGTAGCCGATCTTCGGCGCCAGCGCGGTGACGAGCATCAGCGAGCGCTCGACGCCGTGGCGGATATTGTCGAGGCGCGGCTCGATGCCAACGACGCAGTTGTCGGTGAAGGAGACGGCGCCGTCGGCGAGCAGGCGGACGGACTGCAGGAAGTTGTACGCCATCAAAGGGTTGTAGACGTTGAGCTCGAAATGGCCCTGGCTGTCGGCGAAGGTCAGGGCGGCGTTGTTGCCGAACACCTGCACGCAGACCTGCGTCAGCGCCTCGCACTGGGTCGGATTGACCTTGCCGGGCATGATCGACGAGCCGGGCTCGTTCTCCGGCAGCGACAGTTCGCCGAGTCCGGCGCGCGGGCCGGAGCCGAGCAGGCGGATGTCGTTGGCGATCTTGAACAGCGAGGCGGCGACCGTGTTGAGCGCGCCATGGCTGAACACCATCGCGTCATGCGCGGCGAGCGCCTCGAACTTGTTGGGCGCGCTGGTGAAGGGAAGGCCGGTGATCGCGGCGATGCGGTCCGCTACCTGCTCCGCGAAACCGATCGGGGCATTGAGACCGGTGCCGACCGCGGTGCCGCCCTGGGCGAGTTCCATCAGCGCCGGAAGCGTCAGCTCGATCCGGGCGATGCCGTTCTCGACCTGCTTGGCATAGCCGGAGAATTCCTGGCCGAGCGTCAGCGGCGTCGCGTCCTGCGTATGGGTGCGGCCGATCTTGACGATGTCCGACCAGGCCTTGGCCTTGGCATCGAGCGCCGCATGGAGGTGCTTCAGCGCCGGGATCAGCGTCGCGACGATCTCCTCGGCGGCGGCAACATGCATCGCCGTCGGATAGGTGTCGTTCGACGATTGGCTCATATTGACGTGGTCGTTGGGATGGACCGGCTTCTTCGAGCCCATGACGCCGCCGAGCATCTCGATCGCGCGGTTCGAGATCACCTCGTTGGCGTTCATGTTCGACTGGGTGCCCGAGCCCGTCTGCCAGACGGCGAGCGGGAAGTGGTCGTCGAGCTTGCCGTCGATCACTTCCTGCGCGGCGGCGACGATGACGGTGCCGATCGCGGGATCCAGGCGGCCGAGCGCCATGTTGACCTCGGCCGCGGCGCGCTTGACGACGCCGAGGGCGCGGACGACCGGCTTCGGCTGCTTCTCGATGCCGATCTTGAAATTGCCGAGCGAGCGCTGCGCCTGCGCGCCCCAGTAGCGGTCCGAGGCAACCTCGATGGGGCCGAACGTGTCTGTCTCGATCCGGGTCGTCATTCTGCGCTCCTGGCCAGACGCGCTGGCCGCTCTCATGGCTCGAAAAGCGTCGCCGCGGGCCGGGAGGCCCCGCCTCGCGGAGGATGGCGGCTGTCTAGCACGCGGTTTTCCCCGCTGCCAAGGCAATGCCGCAGCGCGGCATGGGGTCAGCGGCCCGGGCGGCCGGCGCTCTCCAGAGCCTCGGCGTCGGCGCGGGGCGCGAACCGCGAAGCCGGTCCGCTCGCCAGCGCCGATTGCGACGCCGTCGCCGTCACCCGCGCCGCCCGCAGCGCGATGGCGAGGCGATGGATGAGCCAGACTGCGCGCTCGAAAAGGCTCGTTGCCAGAAGCAGGCGCTGCGCGTCGTGTTCGGCGCCGAGCGCCGAGGTGGCGAGGGAGCCACGCAGCGCGTTGAGATGCTCGCTGCGGTCGGCGGTGAGGGCGATCAGAAACGCGAAATCACCGTCGTCGCCCGCACCGGCTTCGGCGAGTTGCAGAACCATCAGGCGAAGGCTTTCGGAGAGGTCGAAGGCGAGGCGCGGCAGCGCCTCGAACGAGAGGATCACGTCGGAGAAATCGGCCAGGGCATCCTGCAGCGAGCGGAGGCCCTCGAGTCGCGCCTGCTGGCCGAGGGCGGATTCGAGGTCGGCGCCGGAGAGGCCGCGGCCGATCAACTGCACGAGGAATGCGTCGGTCGTCGCGGCGACGGCCGAACCGCCGCGCCAGAGCAGGCGGATTTCGGCCGCGGGCGCGACATCGGCCGCGTCGAGATCGGGCAGCAGCGAGCCAAGCCGGGTGACGAGATCGGCGATCTCGCGAGACGAGAGATCGAGCGCGCCTGCCGGATCGGCCGTCGCCACGGGATCGATGAAGCGCGGCCGCGAGACGCTGTCCTCGAGGGAGGGCGGGCTGAAGTGGTCGGCGAACCGTTCGGCGAGACTGCGCAGGATCGTCACCGGCAGCGCTCCGGCGAGTTGCAGCACGAGGAAGAGCATCGAGACCGAGGCCGGCGCCTCGCCCGCTCCCGCCTCGGCGAAGAGATGCGACGGATCGAACCCGCAGGCCGGCGCGCTCACCCAGAGCAGCAGCAGGAGGCCGGAACCGATCGCCTTGACCAGGATGTGGATGTAGCAGAGCTGCCGTCCGACGCCGGAGAGACCGCCGGCCGCGACGAGGCTGGCGATGCCCGAGCCGAGATTGGCGCCGACGACGAGGAAGAAGCAGTCGTCGAGCTCGACAAAGCCTGCGCGCAGCCCGGCGAGTGCGAGGATGGCGGCTGTCGACGAGGATTGCGTCACGAGCGCCACCGCGACGCCGATGACGAGGCTGACAAGCGGCGGCAGTGTCTCGGCGAAGGCGGCCAGCGCGTCGATATCGACGGTGCGCGGCGCGGCCTTGATGAAGTCGATGCCGAGAAAGAGCAGCGCGAGGCCGAGCAGGACGCCCATCCAGTCGCGCAGCGTTCCCCTGCGGTCGAGGCCGGCCTGATAGCCGAGACCGACGAGCCCGACGAGCATCAGCGCCGCGACATGGAAATCGATCGCCGCCATCACGACCAGCGCCGCCGTCCCGACATTGCCGCCGGCGACGATCGGGATCGCATCGCGGGTGGTCAGCGCGCGACCGCGCACGAGATTGCCGGAGATGACCGCGACCGCGTTGCTCGACTGCGTGACGATGCCGGCGACGCAGCCGACCAGGAAGCCGGCGAGGGGAGAGGCGGTGGCGCGCTGGAGCAGCACGCGGATCCGGCCGCCGAGCGCCTGCTGCAGATTGGCGGACAAGAGCTTCAAGCCGACAAAGAGCAGCCCGAGACCGGCCAGCAACTCGCCAAGGCTCGTCACGTCACGCTATCCGCGGGTCACGAGGCGTACGCCGCGCCGGTCGACCCCGTCCCGGCGAAGCGGTTGCGCCACCGTGGCCGCGCATCGCCTGTGCTTCGACGATCGACATGACAGCCGTGTGACAGGGAGCGGATGGGGAAGCTGACGATCAGGACAGGCTGTCCGGTCCGGTCGAAGCCGACCGCCGGCGCTTGCCCGATCCGACAGCCTTCGGGCAGGTCTTCTTGAAGTCAGCCTTCTCGAAGTCAGGTCTTCTTGCGGAAAGCGTCCAGCCGGACGACCTGCGCCTCGCCGGTCTTCTCCGGCTCGGCCCCATCGGCGGCCGGCGGATCGAAGACGAGCGCAGACGCCTCGACCTCGTCCATCTCGCGGCTTGCCTCTTCCACGCCCTCTTCGGCCGGAGCCGTCTCGAACTGGAGGCCGAACTGCACGGAAGGATCGACGAAGCCCTTGATGGCCGTGAAGGGGACGAGCAGGCGCTCGGGGACGCCGTTGAAGGACAGGCCGACCTCGAAGGCATGTTCGGTGACCGCGAGGTCCCAGAACTGATGCTGGAGGACGATGGTCATCTCTTCGGGATATTGCGCGAGCATGCGGCTGGAGATGCGCACGCCGGGCGCCCGCGTCTCGAAGGTGATGTAGAAATGATGCTCGCCGGGCAGCCCGGTCTTGGCGACCTCGGAAAGGACCTTCCTCACGACGCCCCGGAGCGCGTCCTGGGCAAGGATATCGTAGCGGATCAGATCCTCAGGCATTCCCACCGTTCCTCGCATCCCGGCCGCTCATGGACGGGAGAATGAAAGTGGAGGCTTCTGTTGCCAGGTGCCTCCGGACCCCGCCTTACAGTGCTACCCGCAAGGACTTTGATTTCGGTACCAGCACCGCATTACGCGGCGACGGCCACCGGAGCATAGTTGTCATTCGCAACTATAGGTTTGGTCCGATATCGGCGGTACCATGCCGAGCGAAAGTGCACCCTTTACGCCCTCGTCGATCCTATTTCGCCCCCGCCGAAGGCCATCTGCGCGCTGCGCGGGCCGATGGACTTGGGTGGAGGCGCCGGGTACCGCCCCCGGGTCCGATAGGTTTATTACGATGACCGTTTATCGCCATAGCCGGCTTTCACCGGCGAGGAAGATATAGGGGATCGCCTCCGCGCTGTGAAGGTGGAGAGGCCGATGCGGGGTGTTGTGAAGGCCGCTGTCCACGCTCGCCGCCGCCCATGATGCCGGATCGCCACAGAAATCCGTCATTTCGCAGCTGCAGCATGAACCGGCTTGACCGGCGCGCGTTGCAGGGGGAAATTCGATTCAATAAACGCATCCGTCCGCCCTGCTGCGGGCCGGCGGAGCTCCCACACAAAAGACCCGCTTCCCGAGCCGCCCGCCGCCAGGGCGGTTTTCGCATTCGAGAGTTTTCGGTCATGAACTCGTCGCTCGTCCGCTTCGCGGTCGTGCTGGGCTTGCTCAGCGCGATCGGGCCCTTTGCCATCGATATGTATCTGCCGGCTCTGCCGACCATCGGTGCCGATTTCGGCGCCGGCATCGGCCAGGTGCAGATGAGCCTTATGGTCTTCTTCGTGGCGCTCGGCGCCGGCCAACTCGTCTATGGCCCGTTCTCCGACATGTTCGGGCGCAAGCTGCCGCTCTATATCGGTCTCGTATTGTTCATGATCGGCAGCGTCGGCTGCGCGCTGGCGCCCTCGATCGAGTGGCTCATCGCCTTCCGTTTCGTCCAGGGCCTCGGCGCCTGCGCCGGCACGGTGGTGCCGCGCGCCGTGGTGCGCGACCTCCATACCGGGCCCGAAGCGGCGAAGCTCATGTCGCTGCTGATGCTCGTCTTCAGCATCTCGCCGATCCTGGCGCCGCTCGCCGGAAGCGGCGTCATCGCGCTCGGCGGCTGGCGCGCGGTCTTCTGGGTGGTGCTCATCGCCGCGGCGCTCGGGCTCATCCTGCTGGCGCTCGCCCTTCCCGAGACGCGGCCGGTCGCGGAGCGGCGTCAGAGCAGCATCGCCGGCGCCTTCGCTGCCTATGGCCTGTTGCTGCGCGACCGGCGCTTCCTTGCGCTCTGCTTTCTCGGCGCCTTCGGCGTCTCGAGCTTCTTCGTCTATCTCGCGAATTCGTCCTTCGTGCTGATCGACCATTACGGGCTCACGCCGACGCAGTACAGCATCGCCTTCTCGGTCAATGCCGTCTCGTTCTTCGGCGTCGCGCAGCTCAACGGCGTGCTCGGTTCGCGCTTCGGGCTGATGCCGCTGATGCGCTTCGCGGTCGTCGGCTATGCGGTGTCGATGGTGCTGCTCGTCGCGTTGTTCCTCGCCGGCTTCGACCAGCTTTCCGTCATGATCGTGCTGCTCTTCATCGCCTATGGCTTTCTCGGCCTCGTGGTGCCGAGTTCGGCCGTCATCGCGCTCGATGACCACGGCGCCATCGCCGGCACGGCCTCGGCGCTGATGGGCACACTGCAGTTCGGCGCCGGCATCGTCATGATGGCGGTGGTGGGGCTGTTCCTCGACGGAACCGCCGTGCCGATGCTCGCCGGCATCGCCGCCTGCTCGGTGATCGCGCTGGCGCTCGCCTATCTCACGCCGCAGCGCGCGCCCGTTCTGGCCGGCGCGCCCGCCGAGTAGCTGTTCCCGCTGCGCAGGCTGGCCGATCGCTCCCCTTGGTGCGAGCATCGCTGTTGAGAAGCCGCGAGTCGGTCCGGCTGGCAGACTCGCGTGAGCGTGGCTGTCGGCCTATACCGTGTGCCGCAAGCCTGCCTGATATGAGGATGTTGCGATGCGCCAATATCATGACCTGATGCGGCTCGTCCTCGAGACGGGGGCGGTCAAGACCGACCGCACCGGCACCGGCACGCTGTCGGTGTTCGGCCATCAGATGCGCTTCGATCTTGCCGACGGCTTTCCTCTGGTGACGACCAAGAAGCTGCATGTGCGCTCGATCATCCACGAGCTGCTTTGGTTCATCGCCGGCGACACCAATATCCGCTATCTGAACGAGAACGGCGTCACGATCTGGGATGAGTGGGCAGACGAGAACGGCGATCTCGGCCCCGTCTATGGCAAGCAGTGGCGCTCCTGGCCCGCGCTGGACGGCGGCACGATCGATCAGCTCGGCAAGGTCGTCGAGATGATCCGCCGGACGCCGGATTCGCGCCGCCTCGTCGTGTCGGCCTGGAATCCGGCCGAGATCGAGGCCATGGCGTTGCCGCCCTGCCACATGATGTTCCAGTTCTATGTCGCCGACGGGCGCCTGTCGTGCCAGCTCTACCAGCGCTCGGCCGATATCTTCCTCGGCGTGCCGTTCAACATCGCCTCCTATGCGCTGCTTACGATGATGGTGGCGCAGGTGACGGGTCTCGAGCCGGGCGACTTCGTCCACACGCTCGGCGACGCGCATCTTTATTCAAACCATCTCGAGCAGGCGCGCCAGCAACTGGAGCGCACCCCGAAGGCGCTGCCGGTCATGAAGCTCAATCCGGCGGTGCGGCGGCTCGAGGATTTCCGCTACGAGGATTTCGAGCTGGTCGGCTACGCGCCCGACGCGGCCATCCGCGCGCCGGTCGCGGTGTAGTTCTCACGGGGGGAGGGGATCATGCGCCGCCTGGCGTTTCTGTCGGTCATGCTGGCTGCGGTCGCCGGTCCGGCGCTCGCCAATGATTCGACCGCCGAACTCGGCGCCGGCGGGCTCGTCTATGTGACGACCGAGGCGATCGCGATGACCTCGGAGGACCTGTTCATCTCGATGGACGAGGTCCGCGTGCGCTACACCTTCGAGAACAAGTCGGATCGCGACGTGACGACGCTCGTCGCCTTCCCGATGCCCGACATCAAGGGCTCGCTCGACTTCATGGAAGCGGTGCCGGTCGACGATCCGGTCAATTTCCTCGGCTTCCGCACCACCGTGGACGGCAAGCCGGTCGAGGCGAAGGTGCAGCAGCGCGCCTCCGCGCTCGGCATCGACCAGACGGACTTCCTGACCGGACTCGGCCTTCCGCTCGCCCCGCAGCTGGATGCGACGCGCGCAGCGCTCGACAAGCTGCCGCAGGACCAGTGGCAGGGCCTGATCGACCGCGGCCTGGCTATTCCTGACGAATTTGACGCCGGCAAGGGCTGGGAGAAGCATCTGGCGCCGAACTGGATGCTCTCGACCGCCTTCTATTGGGAGCAGGGCTTTCCCGCCGGAAAGACGGTGATCGTCGAGCACAGCTATCACCCGAGCGTCGGTACGACGGCCGGCACGTCGGTGACGCAGCCGCAGTTCGGCACGAGCGATTGGGACAAGCAATACAAGGATCGCTTCTGCATCGAGGACAGCTTCATCAAGGGCGCTAGGAAGGCGGCGGCCGGCCGCGCCGAGGACGACTACCTGATGGAGTTCCGCATCGAATATATCCTCAAGACGGCGGCGAACTGGGCCGGGGGGATCGACCGCTTCCACGTTACGATCGACAAGGGCAAGCCCGGCAATCTCGTCAGTTTCTGCGGCACCGGCGTGAAGAAGACGGGCCCGACCACCTTCGAGATGAGCGCCGAGAATTTCTATCCCGAGCGCGATCTCGATATCCTGATCCTCTCGGGCGCCAAGAGCGCGCAGTGAGACGCCGCGGATGAGCGAGGATAGCTGCCAGATTCGCGCCGCGCGTCCCGGAGACGCTGTGCTCGTCCACCGCTTCGTGGCGGCGCTCGCCGCCTATGAGAAGCTGTCGCACGAGGCCGAGGCAAGCGCCGCCGATTTCGATGCGGCGCTGTTCGGCGAGAACCCGCGCGTCTTCTGCGAGATCGCCGAATGGGTTGGCGAGCCGGTCGGATTCGCGCTCTGGTTCTACACATTTTCGACCTTCCGCGGCCGGCATGGCCTCTATCTAGAGGACCTCTTCGTGCTGCCCGAGGCGCGCGGACGCGGAATCGGCAAGGCGCTCATCCAGCATCTCGCGCGCCGCTGCGTCGCCGAGGGGCTGGCGCGCTTCGAATGGTCGGTGCTCGATTGGAACGCGCCTTCGATCGCGTTTTACGAGGCGCAAGGCGCAACGGTGATGCGCGAGTGGTTGCGCTGCCGCGTCGACGGCGAGGCGCTGAAGGCGCTCGGCAGCTAGGAAATCTCCGCAGACATCCAAGGCGCTGGATGTTGATAGTTGACTAGGAAATCAGATCGGGATAGTTTCCTAGTCAACAAGGAGTCGGCATGGCCCAAGATCGGACATCGGAGTTGACCGCGCATCTCGGCTACTGGCTGCGCTTCGTCTCCAATCACGTGTCGCAGGCTTTCGCGCGCAAGGTCGAGGCGCGCGGCGTGACGGTGGCGGAATGGGTCGTGATGCGCGACCTCTTCGATGCCGAGGCCATGGCGCCGAGCCGGCTGGCGGAGCGGATCGGCATGACGCGCGGCGCCATCACGAAGCTCGCCGACCGGCTGATCGCCAAGGATCTCGTGACGCGTGCTGCCGATCCGGCCGACGGCCGGGCGCAGACGCTGGCGCTGACGCCGGCGGGGAGGGCGCTGGTGCCCGAACTCGCCGCGCTCGCCGATGCCAATGACAGCGAGTTCTTCGGCGGCCTGACGCCGGAGGAACGCGCCGCGCTCACCCGTATCCTGCGCGGGATCGTCGAGCGGCGCGGATTGACCCGCATTCCGGTCGATTAGGCCGGAGACTTTCCATCATTCCCAGACGAGAGGGAGGGCTCGCATGAGCGCCGACTGGAAGACTGTTGCCCGCCGCACACTGCAGGGCTCCGAGACCGACAGCATGACCTTCCCCGAAGGGGTGAAGCTGCTGATGGGGGCCGGCTTCGACGGCTATGCGGTCGATTTCCGCCGTTCGGTCCGCACCTACTATCGGCCGGACGGCGAGACGTTCGAACTCGCAGCCGCGCCGACCGAGCCCGTCGCCGAACGCTTCGACGCCGAGGCGGTCAATGCGGCGATCCGCGAGGCGCAGGCTGGCGCGCCCGGCTACAGCTATCAGGGCTTCTGCGCCAAGGTCGCCGAGGCGGGCTGCGCCGGCTATCTCGTCTCCTTCCCCGGCCGCCGCGTCCTCTATTACGGCCGCACCGCCGAGACGCACACGGAGCTGTTTCCGGGTGCCAAGCCCTGATCGGCGCGCAGCGGCGGCCTCCCGCCGCGCAGCTTTCCAGTCGCGCAGTGCCGCACCATCCGGTCAAATTCCGCCATTGCGGCTCGCTGCCGCCGGCCCGATAAGGACCGCGGCAGTCGGCATGGGGACGGGGACGGTATGGCCAAGCTCAAGCGGAATCTCGGTGCCATCGAGGCGATCGGACTGTCGCTCTCGGTGATGGCGCCGACGATGGGCATGGCGCTCAACGTCACGCTCGCCGCCGGGGCCGCCGGCACTGCGGCGCCGCTTGGGTTCGCGGTCGGAACGCTGGTGGTCGCGGTGGTTGGTCTTTCCTTCGTTTTCTTCTCCAGCCGCATCACCAGCGCCGGCTCCAGCTATGCCTATATCGGCGAGACATTCGGTCCGCGGGCCGGCTTCATCGCCGGCTGGTGCATGCTGCTGCTCTACATCGCCGGCGGTTCGGGCAGCGCGGCGTTGTTCGGCAGCTTCCTGCGCGCGGCGCTGGCCGATCATGGCGTCGATATCGGCGGCTGGTGGCTGGCGCTCGGCGTCGGCGCGCTCGGCCTCGCCACGTTGTTCGCCTGGCGCGACATGAGCGTCGCCAGCCGGCTGATGCTGATCCTCGAACTCTCCTCGATCACCGTCATCGTCTATCTCGGCATCCGCATTCTCGTCGCCGTGGGCGGTGCCGAGGGGCTGAGCGCCGCGCCGTTCCGGCCGGACCCGAGCATCGGCTGGTGGGGCATCGGCTATGCCGTGGTGTTCGCGGTGCTATCCTTTGCCGGCTTCGAAGCCGCGACGACGCTTGCCGAGGAGACGCGGCTCCCCGGCCGGGCGATCCCGCTGGCGCTGGTGGGCTCGGTGGTGCTGGCCGGCGTCTTCTTCGTCTTCGCCTCCTATATCCAGGTCATCGGCTTCGGGCTCGGCAATGTGAAGGCGCTGGTGGCGAGCGAGGCGCCGCTCAACACGCTGGCTCTCAAATTCGGCACGCTCCGGATGGCCACCGCGCTCGATATCGCGACCTCGGTGTCGGCACTGTCCTGCGTCATCGGCACGGTCTCGGCCAGCGCGCGCATGCTGTTCGTGCTCGGCCGGGCGGGGCTTTCAGCGCGCGCCGCCACGGTGAACCCCGTCCACGGCACGCCGTCGGTCGCGGTGGGCGTCGTCAGCGTCCTGATGCTGGCAGGGCTGCTCGGCTGGGCGCCGCTGATCGGGCCGACCGACTACTATGACAGCGTCGGCACGATCGGCGTGCTCGCGCTCATCGTGGCCTATATGGGCGTCACCGCCGCGGCTGCTTTCCAGGCGATCCGCAGCGGCAGCCGGCTCTGGCTGGCGCTGGGCGTCCTCGGCACACTGGCGATGGCCTGGCCACTCTATAATTCGGTCTTTCCGGTGCCGGCCTTCCCGGGAAATCTCTGGCCCTATCTCGTCCTCGCCTGGATCGGGCTCGGCGCGGCACTCATCGTCCTTAGGCCCGCGATCGGCCGCAGCGAGCCCTAGCCGTTCAGCTGACGCTTTCCTATATTGCGGCGAGTGCGGCCCCCGGCGCCGCGGGAGACATGGAGGCCCGTTCTTGCGATCCCTCGAAAGCTTCATCGAGCGCGTGATTCTCGCGAGTCGATGGGTTCTCGTCGTGTTCAATCTGGGCCTTGCGGCTGCTCTCGTCCTCTATGCCTTCGCGTTCATCTATAAATTCGCGAAGCTGGTCGGCAGCGTCACCACCCTCGACGACGGCGACATGATTCTCGCCATGCTCGGCCTCATCGATGCCGCGCTGGTGGCGAGCCTGCTCGTGATGGTGATGATCTCGAGCTACGAGAACTATGTCAGCCGCCTCGACAATGTCGATGTGCAGCTCTCCTGGCTCGGCAAACTCGATTCCGGCAGCCTGAAGATCAAGGTGGCGTCGTCGATCGTCGCGATCTCTTCGATCCATCTGCTGCAGATCTTCCTGAACGCCGACCATTACGACAACATGAAGATCATGTGGTACACGATCATGCACATGGCCTTCGTCGTATCGGCGCTTCTGCTCGGCGTCCTCGACCGGATCACCGCCAAGAGCGATCCTGCCAAGGGCGGCAAAGGCGGTGCCTATGGCCAGCCGTGACGGCGACCCCTTCCGCCTCTCCCTCATCGCCGCCGTCGCCAGCAATGGCGTCATCGGGCATGACGGCGCGATGCCGTGGAAGCTCTCGACCGATCTGAAGCGCTTCCGCGCCATCACCACGGGCAAGCCGGTCATCATGGGCCGGCGGACATGGCAATCGATCGGCCGCCCGCTGCCCCAGCGCGTCAATATCGTCGTGACGCGCGAGGCCGGTTTCGCGGCGCCCGGCGCCGTCGTCGTGCCGACGCTCGACGCGGCGCTTTCGGCGGCAATCGCGGCGGCTGCGGCCTCGGATGTCGTGGAGGCTATGGTCATCGGCGGCGGCGAGATCTATCGCGCGCTGCTGCCGCGGGCCGAGCGGCTCTACATCACCCATGTCGGCCTGGAGCCCGCGGGCGACGTGACCTTTCCGGCGATCGATCCGTCGCGATGGCACGAAGTGTCGTCCGAGGCGGTGGCCGCGGGCCCATCCGACAGCGCGGCGACGCGTTTTGTCGTTTACGAACGCACCGATCCTGCGGCGGCTTCTCGTTGACAGCGCCGGTGCTTGACCCCACTTCTGGCGGCGGCGTGGCCGTGCGGACCGCGGCGGCAGCAATGCCGTGCGTGTCGCGCGCTGCGCCCCTCCCGGCCGGCCGAGGCCTGCCGCTCAACCATGGACGAAGGAGCTGATATGCCCTGGAGCAACCAGACGGGCGGCGGATGGAAGGGGAGCAACAACAACAATGGCGGGCCATGGGGGCAGGGTCCCCGCGGCAACGGCCCCAATCCGCCTGATCTCGAGGAACTCCTTCGCCGCAGCCAGGACAAGCTTCGTCGCGTGCTTCCGGGCGGCGGCGGCAGGGGCGGCGGCTCCGGATCCGGCTCCTTCAATCCCGTGCTGGTTCTGATCGCGGCCGCCCTCGTCGTCGCCTTTGTCGGCTACAATTTCTTCACCTTCCGCGTCGAGCCCGACGAGCAGGGCGTGGTGCTGCGCTTCGGCAAATATGTCCGCGATGCGCGCCCCGGCCTCAATCTGCGCTGGCCCTATCCGATCGAGACCGTCTACACGCCGCAGGTCACGCGCGTGAACCGGATCACGATCGGTTCCGCGCAGGAGGGATCGAATGCCGGCCGGACGATCCCGCAGGAGAGCCTGATGCTCACCGGGGACGAGAACATCGTGGATATCGACTTCGCGGTGTTCTGGGTGATCAACAATGCCCGCGACTATCTCTTCAACATCCAGAACCCGGAAGGCACCGTGCGCGCCGTGGCGGAAAGCGCCATGCGCGAGGTGATCGGCCGTTCCGACATCCAGCGTGTGCTCACCGAGGATCGCCTCAGCATCCAGAACACCGTGCAGCAGCTGATGCAGGAGAAGCTGAACCAGTACAAGGCAGGTATTCAGGTGACGCAGGTGCAGCTTCTGACGGTGGCGCCGCCGCCGGAGGTCATCGACGCCTTCCGCGACGTTCAGGCTGCGGCGCAGGACCAGGAGCGTCTGCGCAACGAAGCGGAAACCTATGCCAACCGCGTGATCCCGAATGCCCGCGGCCAGGCTGCGCAGGTGGTCCAGGCCGCGACGGCCTATCGCGACCAGACGGTTGCCGAAGCGCAGGGTCAGGCGGCCCGCTTCTCCAAGGTCTATGATTCCTACGCCGCTGCGCCGGCGGTGACGCGCGAGCGCATCTATCTCGACACGCTCGCCGACATCTTCGGCAGCACCGACAAGGTGGTGATCGACCAGAAATCGGGGGGTGTCGTGCCCTATCTGCCGTTGCCCGCCCTCAGTGGCGCGGCCCCGGCGGCCAACCAGACCGGACAGAGCGGCCAGGGGGCGCAGTGATGAGAAGCGGTTTCTTCGGCGGCCTCGGCCTCGTCATCCTCGCCGTCCTCGCGTTCATCGCCTGGTCCAGCCTGTTCGTCGTCAGCCAGACCCAACAGGCGCTGGTGCTGCGCTTCGGCAATCCGATCAATGTCATCACGGAGCCCGGGCTCTATGTGAAGGCGCCGCTGATCGACAATGTCGTGATGATCGACAAGCGCGTGCTCGATATCGACGCGCCGCCGATCGAGGTCATCGCGCGCGATCAGAAGCGTCTCGTCGTCGACGCCTTCGGCCGCTACCGCATCACCGATCCGCTGCTGTTCTATCAGGCCGCGGGTTCGATCGACGCTGCGGAATCGCGCCTCTCCGTGATCCTCAATTCGGCCATCCGTGGCGCGGTCGGCCAGATGGAGTTCGCCAATATCGTCCGCGAAGGCCGCGCAGGCCTGATGGAAGCCATCACGCGGCAGGTGAATGCGGAAGGCCGCCAGCTCGGCGTCGACGTCATCGACGTCCGCATCCGCCGCGCCGACCTGCCGGCCGAGAACAGCCAGGCGGTGTTCCAGCGCATGCAGACCGAGCGCCAGCGTGAGGCGACGGATATCCGTTCGCGGGGCGAGCAGGAGGCCCGCACGATCCGTGCCCAGGCCGATCGCCAGGCGACGGTCATCGTCGCCGAAGCGAACCGGACGGCCGACGAACTGCGCGGCGACGGCGAAGCGCAGGCCAACGGCATCTTCGCCACGGCCTTCAATCGCGATCCCGACTTCTTCGCCTTCTTCCGCTCGATGGAGGCGTATCGCCAGGGCCTCAAGGGCGAGAACACACGTATCGTGCTTTCGCCGGACATGCCGTTCTTCCGCTACCTGACGCAGTCGCCGATCGCGAGCGAATCCGGCGGCGGCGGTCCGGCTCCCGCCGCTCCGGCTCCGGCGGCGCCCACGCCTCCGGCGGAGATCCCTGCGCCGCCCGCACCCGCGGCTCCTGCCGCCGCGCCGCAGCCGGCACCATAGCCGGCTGGCGGTCATGGATGACGGTCTTGGATGATCTCGTGGCCGCCTTCGGCCTCGTGCTCGTCATCGAGGGCGTGCTCTATGCGAGCGCGCCCCCGCTGGCCAAGGCGATGATGAAGCGAGGGCTCGAAGTGCCCGACGGCCAGTTGCGGGCGCTCGGGCTCTTTCTTCTCGCCGCCGGCGTCGGCGTCGTCTGGCTCGCCCGGACGTGATCGCCGTGAGAGTTGCCTGCCGCTTCAAGGGCGGCTCATATGAGGCGGTGGCTTCCGGCGCGCCGGCGGTCCGAGCGGGCTGAGACCCCAGAGGGAGACCGGGACGATGGAACATGAGCGCCATCCGGCAAGGGCCCGGCGTGACGGCGTGATCGGCTTCGCCGCGCGGCTGGTGCTTGGCCTGATGGTGGTGGCGACGCCGCTCGGCGTGCTTCCGGCGCGCGCCAACGGCCCGGCCTCCGTCGCCGACCTCGCCGAGGGACTGCTCGATTCCGTGGTCAACATCTCGACATCGCAGACGGTCGAGGGGACGCGCGGTCTGCCGGCGCCCTCGACGCCGGACGGTCTGCCGTTCCAGGAATTCTTCAACGATTTCTTCAAGAAGCCGAAGGGCGGCGCCGACAGCGAGCCACCCAAGCGGCGCGTGCAGTCGCTCGGTTCAGGCTTCGTCATCGACGCCTCCGGCATCATCATCACCAATAATCACGTCATCGAGGATGCCGACGAGATCGTCGCCAACTTCTCCGATGGCTCGAAGCTGACCGCGACGCTCATCGGCAGGGATGAGAAGACCGACATCGCGGTGCTGCAGGTCAAACCCAACGCGAACAAGCCTTTGAAGGCGCTGCGCTTCGGCGATTCCGACCGCATGCGGGTCGGCGACTGGGTGATGGCGATCGGCAATCCGTTCGGCCTCGGCGGCACGGTGACGATCGGCATCGTCTCGGCCCGCAACCGCGACATCAATTCCGGCCCCTATGACGATTTCATCCAGACCGACGCCGCCATCAACCGCGGCAATTCGGGCGGACCGCTGTTCAACATGGACGGCGAGGTCATCGGCATCAACACGGCGATCATCTCCCCCTCCGGCGGGTCGATCGGCATCGGCTTTGCCATTCCCTCCGACGCTGCGATGCATGTCATCGACCAGTTGCGGCAGTTCGGCGAGACGCGGCGCGGCTGGATCGGCGTGCGCATCCAGCAGGTGACAGACGAGATCGCCGAGAGCCTCTCCATGGGCCCCGCGCGCGGCGCGCTCGTCGCCGGCGTTACCGAAAAGGGTCCCGCCGCCGAGGCGAAGATCGAGCCCGGCGACGTCATCGTCTCGTTCAACGGCAAGCCGATCACCGAGATGCGCGACCTGCCGCGCCTCGTCGCGGACACTTCGATCGACCAGACCGTCGACGTGGTCGTGGTCCGGAAGGGCGCCGAGCTGACGCTGAAGATCAAGGTCGGCCGCCTCGCCGAGGCGGAGGAAGCGGCCGCCGCAGCCGAGGAGGAAGGCGGCAAGGACGTGCCGCCGGTGCTGCCTCCCGTTCCTGAGGCGCCCGTGCTCGGGCTGTCGCTCTCGGAGATCACAGATGCGCTGCGCAGCCAGTACACGATCGGCAAGGATGTCGCCGGCGTCGTCATCACCGCGGTCACGCCTGGCAGCAACGCGGCCGACAAGGGCGTGCTCGCCGGCGAGGTGATCGTCGAAGTGGCGCAGGAGCCGGTTGCCAAGCCGGAGGACGTCACCGCGCGCCTCGACGCGCTCCGGAAGGACGGCCGCAAGGTGGCGCAGTTCCTGATCGCGAATTCGGCCGGCGAACTGCGCTTCGTTTCGCTGTTGATCGACCCCTGACCGCTGCGTCCGCAGGGGAGGAGAGGGTGGCGCATGACGTGATCGTGGTCGGGCTCGGCGGCATGGGCTCGGCCGCCTGCTGGCAGCTCGCGCGGCGGGGCGTCCGGGTGCTCGGAATCGAGCGCTTCGACATCGGCCACCAGATGGGCTCCTCGCATGGGCTCAACCGCATCATCCGCCTCGCTTATTTCGAGCATCCGGCCTATGTGCCGCTGCTTCGCCGGGCCTATGCGCTGTGGCGCGAGGCGGAGCGGCTCTCCGGCGAAGAGCTTCTCTTCATCACCGGCTCGCTCGATATCGGGCCGGAGGGCTCGCGCGTCGTCGAGGGTTCACTCGCCTCATGCGCCGAGCATGGGCTCGAGCATGCGCTGCTCGACGCCGGCAGCGTGCACGCACGTTTCCCCGGTTATCATCTGCCGGCCGGCTTCTCGGCCGTCTATCAGGGCGATGGCGGCTTCGTTGCCTCGGAGCGTGCCATCCTCGCGCATCTGCAGATGGCTTCCGCGGCCGGAGCGGAGCTGCACGCCCGCGAGCGCGTCGTTGCCATCGAGCCGCGCGCCGGCGGCGTCACAGTGGTGACCGACCGCGCCCGCTACGAGGCAGGGCGCGTCATCGTCTCGGCCGGCGCCTGGATTGCCGATCTCGTTCCGGCGCTCGCCGGCAAGGCGGTGCCCGAGCGGCAGGTGCTCGGCTGGTTCCAGCCGAAGCGGCCGGAGTTGTTCATGCCGGACCGCTTCCCCGTGTCGAACCTCCTCGCCGAGGAGGGGCATCTCTACCAGTTCCCGATCTGGGGCATTCCCGGCTTCAAGATCGGCATCTATCACCACCTCCAAGAGAGCGGCCATGCCGACGCGCTGTCGCGCGAGCCGACCGGCCGCGACGAGGCGCTGCTCCGCTCGGCCGTTGCGCGCTACTTCCCAGAGGCCGACGGGCCGCTGCTTCGCCTCGGCGTCTGCCTCTTCACCAATGTCGAGGACGAGCATTTCGTGATCGACATGGCGCCCGGTGCCGAGGAGGTCATCGTGGCCTCGCCCTGCTCCGGCCACGGCTTCAAATTTGCCTCGGTCGTCGGCGAGATCCTCGCCGACATGGCGACCGACAGGACGCCGCCCTTCGACCTCTCGCTGTTCAAGCTGGACAGGCTCTAGGCCCGGAAGTCCGCTGCCTTCAGCCGGTAGAGGACATGCGGGCGAATGGGATGGCCGGCGGCGATGCCCGGATGCTCGAAATCGTCGGCCGGATCGCGCGTCATGCCGAGGCGCTCCATGACGCGGCGCGAGGGCGTGTTGCCGACAAAGGTGAAGGCGACGATCTCGGGCAGCGCCAGCGTCCCGAAGCCATAGGCGAGCCAGGCACGCGCCGCCTCCTGCGCATAACCCTTGCCCCAATGATGCTTCGCGAGTCGCCAGCCGATCTCGACCGCCGGAGCGCAGGGCATGGGCGGGCCGACCGGCGCGAGGCCGACCATGCCGACGAAATCGCCGGACGCCTTCTCCTCGACGGCGAGAAAGCTCATGTCGCGCTCGGCGAGGAGCGAGGTGGTCCGCTCGATCAGCTCCGTCGTCTCCTCGCGCGTCCGCGTCGAAGGGAAGAAGCGCATCACCTCTGGGTCGGCATTGAGCGTTGCGAAGGGATCGAGGTCGCGCGGCTCCCAGGGGCGCAGCAGCAGCCGGTCCGTTTCCATCCTCATGTCGCGAACTCGCTCCGCCGATAGCCCTGCGCGAAGAGCAGCGCCGAGAGATCGCCGTGCCGGATGCGCGCATCGGCCTCGGCGGCGACCTTCGGCTTGGCGTGATAGGCGACGCCGAGCCCGGCGGCGCGGATCATGGCGAGGTCGTTGGCGCCGTCGCCGATCGCCAGCGTCTCGTGGCGCTCGAGCTTGAGACGGCGGGCGAGCTCCATCAGAGCCGAGAGCTTGGCCTCCTGGCCGAGGATCGGCTCCTCGACGCGGCCGGTGAGCACGCCATCTTCGGCGACGAGGCGATTGGCGCGGTTCTCGTCGAAACCGATCATGGCCGCGACCGGGCCGGTGAACAGCGTGAAGCCGCCCGAGACGAGCGCGGCATAGCCGCCATGGGCGCGCATGGTGCGGATCAGCTCCGGCCCGCCCGGCGTCAGGCGGATGCGCGTCGCCAGCACCTCGTCGATCACCGAAAGCGGCAGGCCCTTCAAGAGCGCGACGCGCTCGCGCAGCGCCGGCTCGAATTCGATCTCGCCGCGCATCGCCCGCTCGGTGATCGCGGCGACATGCGTCTTGAGGCCGACCATGTCGGCGAGCTCGTCGATGCATTCCTGCCCGATCATCGTCGAATCCATGTCGGCGACGACGAGCCGCTTGCGTCGCGCGGCGGCCGGCTGCACGACGATGTCGACCAGACGTTCGCCGGCGATGGCCTCCAGCCGCGCCGCGAGGCCCGGCTCAGGCGCGAACAGGATGTCGGCCGCCTCGCCCTCCGCCAGCCAGTCGGGCGCGCCGGCGCCGGGAAGGCGCGAGGCTTCTGCGACGAGCGTGGCAAGGGCTGCGCCCTGCTCCGGCCGTGCTATGAACGTGGCGACCAGCGGATCGGAGGCGACGGGAGCGCTCATGCAGGACCTTGGCATCGCTGAAGGGGCGGAAACCGGCGGCGGCCGGCGCGCCGTCCTGATAGCGGGGCCGACCGCGAGCGGCAAGTCGGCGCTGGCTCTCGCCCTCGCGGAAGAGCTGGGCGGCACGGTGATCAATGCCGATTCCATGCAGGTCTATGAGGGGCTCCGGATCCTCTCGGCGCGGCCGACGCAAGAGGAGGAGGCCCGCGCGCCGCACCGCCTCTACGGTCATGTGCCGCCCTCCGAGCGCTATACGGTGGCGCGCTGGCTGGCCGATGCGACGCGAGCGATTGCCGAGGTGAGGGAGGAAGGCAGGGTGCCGATCGTCGTCGGCGGCACGGGGCTCTATTTCAAGGCGCTGACCGAGGGCATCGCCGCCGTCCCGCCGATCCCCGACGACGTGCGCACCCGTCTCGCCGCCGAGGCGGAGACGAAGGGCATCCCGGCGCTGCATGCCCGTCTCGCAACCCTCGACGCCGAGGCCGCCGAGCGGCTCTCGCCCAACGACACGACCCGGGTCCTGCGCGCTCTGGAAGTGGTCGAGGCGACCGGCCGGCCGCTGGCCGACTGGCAGCGCGAAGAGGGCGCACCGCCGGTGATCGATCTCGCCGAGGCGCGCACGATCGTGCTGGAGCCGGACCGCGCCGAACTCTATGCCCGCATCAACCGACGCTTCGACATGATGGTCGCCGCCGGCGCGCTGGAGGAGACCCGCGCGCTGCTCGCCCGCGGCCTCGCATCGGCCCTCCCGGCGATGAAGGCGATCGGCATCCGCGAATTCGCCGCCCATCTCGCCGGCACGCTGTCGCTCGAAGACGCGATCGCCAGGGCCAAGATGGAATCGCGACGCTACGCCAAGCGGCAGGGGACGTGGTTCAGGAACCAGATGGGGGGATGGGGGAGGGGCTGACGGCGACGTGCTGTCGGTGTCCGATCGGCGCTCGCGCATCTTGTGATGGTGGCCCATCATCGCAACCTAACAGGCATGTCTTGGCTCTGGGAGCAGAACGCGATGTATCCGCTGACACGCACACGCATGGCATCCGCGACCGGTGCCAGAGCCATCGGTGCGAAGGCCACCGGCGCCACGGCGACGGGCGCCGCCGCCGTCGGTTCCGCTGCCATCGGCGCCTCGGCGTTGGGGGCCTTCGCAATCGGCGCGCTGGCGATCGGCGCCGTCGCCATCGGCGCGCTCGCCATCGGCCGACTGCGCATCCGCGCGGCGCGCATCGATTCTCTGTCGGTCGGAACGCTGACGGTGGATCGGCTCGTCATTCGCGAGCGGGGAGAGCGGTAGGGTTGGGGCGAGGTTTATTGCGGAAAGGCCGAGGGGCTTGCGACCTGCCGGTCGTCGCTATTACCCCCGCCCAATGTCTCTAACCGGACTGCCCTAACCCCCTATCGCCGCACCGGCCGCTACGTCCACAATATAGTCACGGCGGGACGGCTAGATGAAACTGGCAAGGCTCATCAGTGACTTTCGGTCCAATAATCATTACAATGGAAGCCGACGATATGAAAAAGATCCACAAAATTATAAATCATGATCATCAAGATCGTTCGATCAACTCGTTGAGTATTGCTTTATTCTTCTTCTTTGCAAGTAAAGGGTCCTCAGATTGAATAAATTCGATGGCACGAAAATCGTCCCCTCTGTGGCGGTTCTGTCTAGGTTCTAGGCCCTCAATCATCACGGCTTCCAAAGTGGTTATGATAACTGATGTATCTAAATCAACGTATTTGCCGTTCTTAACTAAAGCGCCCTCTAGGCCAATCTCGTAGAGGCCAAACCACGAAAAACGATCCCAGCGACCTCGCAGCCTGTCCAGCGTGTGCTGATACAGTCGCCGGCCCAAAGTTTGATCGGTGGTCCTTCCCACATACACAACGCCTTGGCTATCGTGCAGCAGGTAGATGCCTACCTGCATTCCGAAATCGATAGGTTGAGAATCGGGCTGCTGACTTCCCAGTATCTGAGGATCAAGTCTCCAATTGACCTTAGCGCGTTCCCAGAACATGCCGAGCGCATTGATGATTCCGGAGACGTGTACCGTACTTGTCTCGATCTCTTCGCTAATATTGGTATCAAGGTTTGTCCTAAGCGCGTAAATTCCTCGAGAAACTCTCGCGAATGGCGATTTTTCCTGAAGTTCTGAAAGTGACTTGCTTATTATTACCGCAACAGTATTGCTTGGCGTTGCGCCTAGTTCATTGCTCTTTCTTAGTCTTGATCGGGATATTTCCTGAGCAATGTCCGCATAATGCATTGGTTCTCCTCGATCTTGAAGGACCTTCAAAATCGCATCTTCCCATTTCATAACCGGACCTCCGCAATATCGACCGATATTCAATCGACAGAATGTCTAGCGCTCGTCAGCTGCGAGCCAGACTGCCGCGCAGGATAGCCTTACGAAGACGTAGGTGCAAATGTAACTTGAACTGGAATTTTACCGAGCCGGTTTGACAAAATTGCCGTTAGCATCATGGTCGAAAGACCATGGCACCTCGGACGTGATGTCTTCGGCGTGTATTAACGTCGATTCTTCGCCAGCGGCGCGGGGCAATTGACGCCATAGCTACTGTCACGTTGATCGTCACTAGTGTGTCATTAGCTCTTAAGAAGAGTGGCGCGGTTGTGGGGTTGTGGACGTGAGCACTGTTTAGCCTTCGCTACCGCACGATACCTCACGACAACAAACCGCAAGCCTTCCGCGCTTTCGCGCAATTTCCTTTCTCACGCCCGCTTGACGTGGCCGGCGGATGCGCGTAATCGTCACGAACTTCGCATGGGAGACCGCCGGACATGATCCGCGCCAGCATCGTAGTACTTATGGAGCGCACTTGCTGATGGCCTGACAGCCGTCACGATAGCGAGTGCGCGAAATCGGGGCCCTTTCGGGGCCTTTTTTATTGGCCGAATGAACACCAGAAGACCCTAGAAACGGACCCGACGAGACGCGGTCCGGATACGGAGCAAACGAGATGACACGGCAGATGACGGGCGCGGAAATGGTCGTCCAGGCGCTGATCGACCAGGGCGTCGAGCATCTTTTTGGGTATCCGGGCGGCGCCGTACTCCCGATCTATGACGAGATCTTCCAGCAGGACAAGCTCGAGCACATCCTCGTCCGCCACGAGCAGGCGGCCGGCCATGCGGCCGAGGGCTATGCGCGCTCGACCGGCAAGGTCGGCGTCGCGCTGGTCACCTCCGGTCCCGGCGCCACCAACATGGTCACGCCGCTGACCGACGCGCTGATGGATTCCATCCCGATGGTCTGCATCACCGGCCAGGTCGCGACCCATCTCATCGGCTCGGACGCCTTCCAGGAGGCCGACACGGTCGGCATCACGCGGCCCTGTACCAAGCACAACTGGCTGGTCAAGGACGTCAACGACCTCGCGCGCATCCTGCACGAGGCCTTCTATGTCGCGCGCTCGGGCCGTCCCGGCCCGGTCGTCGTCGACATTCCGAAGGACGTCCAGTTCGCCACCGGCACCTATGAGGGCCCGGCCCGCGTCGCGCACAAGACCTATCATCCGCAGACCAAGGGCGACGACCGCGCCATCCGCGCCGCCGTCGAGATGATCGCCAAGGCGAAGCGGCCGATCTTCTATACCGGCGGCGGCGTCATCAATTCCGGCCCCGAGGCGACGCGGCTCCTGCGCGAATTCGTCCGCGAGACCGGCTTCCCGATCACCTCGACGCTGATGGGCCTCGGCGCCTATCCGGCCTCCGACCGGCAGTGGCTCGGCATGCTCGGCATGCACGGCACGTTCGAGGCCAACAATGCGATGCATGACTGCGATGTCATGATCGCCGTCGGCGCGCGCTTCGACGACCGCATCACCGGCCGCCTCGATGCCTTCTCGCCGGGCTCGAAGAAGATCCACATCGATATCGACCCGTCCTCGATCAACAAGAATGTCCGCGTCGATATCGGCATCATCGGTGATGTCGGCAGCGTTCTCGGCGAGATGCTGACGGCCTGGCGGGCCGGCAAGCATGCGCCCGAGCAGGCGGCGCTCAAGACCTGGTGGGGCGAGATCGAACGCTGGCGCGGCCGCAGGAGCCTCGGTTATCGCCAGAGCGGTCAGACCATCATGCCGCAATATGCGATCGAGCAGCTCTACAAGAAGACGCTCGGCCGGGACGTCTACATCACCACCGAGGTCGGCCAGCACCAGATGTGGGCGGCGCAGTATTTCGGCTTCGAGGAGCCGAACCGCTGGATGACCTCGGGCGGGCTCGGCACCATGGGCTACGGCCTGCCGGCGGCGCTCGGCGTGCAGGTCGCGCATCGCGATGCGCTCGTCGTCGACATCGCCGGCGACGCCTCGATCCTCATGAACATGCAGGAACTCTCGACGGCCATCCAGCATGAGCTGCCGGTCAAGGCCTTCATCCTGAACAACCAGTATATGGGCATGGTGCGCCAGTGGCAGCAGCTGCTGCATGGCAACCGGCTGTCGCACTCCTACACGGATGCGCTGCCCGATTTCGTGAAGCTCGCCGAGGCCTATGGCGCGGTCGGTATCCGGGCGGAGAAGGTCTCCGATCTCGACGGCGCGATCGACGAGATGATCTCGGTCAAGCGGCCGGTTCTCTTCGATTGCCGCGTCGCCAATCTCGCCAACTGCTTCCCGATGATCCCCTCGGGCAAGGCGCATAACGAGATGCTGCTGTCCGAGGACGCCACCGACGAGGCGATCGCCACCGCGATCGACGAGGAAGGCAAGGCGCTGGTCTGAGGCGAGGGGCGGCGAGCCCCTCACCACGGCGACAGATTGAACGCAAAGGAGCAATGACGATGCAGCCCGGATCCGTCTACGCGATCAAGGAGGGCAAGGACGCCGTGGAGCAGCACACGCTGTCGATCCTGGTCGACAACGAGCCGGGCGTGCTGGCGCGCGTCATCGGCCTCTTCTCGGGGCGCGGCTACAATATCGAGAGCCTCACGGTCTCCGAGACGGAGCACCAGAAGCACCGCTCGCGCATCACGATCGTGACGACCGGCTCGGCGCAGGTGATCGACCAGATCAAGGCGCAGCTCGGCCGCCTCGTGCCGGTGCACCGCGTCATCGACCTGACTGTGGACGGCAAGGCAATCGAGCGCGAACTGATGCTCATCAAGGTGCGCGGCTCGGGCGACCATCGCTCCGAAGCGCTGCGCCTTGCCGAGGCGTTCCGGGCGCGCGTCATCGATGCGACCACGGAGAGCTTCGTGTTCGAGCTTACCGGAAAGACCGACAAGCTCGATCAGTTCATCGTGCTGATGCAGCCGCTGGGGCTCGTCGAGGTGTCGCGCACCGGCATCGCGGCGATCGCCCGCGGCCCCGAGGCGACGTGAGGCTCTTCAACGTTTCTTCACCCTGACGACGAAGAGCGCAGTGGGTTTGATCCCCTGCGCTCTTTCCTTTTCATCTCCCTGCTAGCTTTCGCACGCTGTCGAAGAGACGGCTTCGAGAAGGGGGAGTTTAGTCATGGTCCATTCCGCAAAGCGTGTCGCCCTGCGGCGGCTCGTCCTCGCGGCGACGGCCTCGCTGTTCGCATTGACGAGTTCAGCCGACGCCTGCACGCGTTTCGTCTACGAGAACACGAAGTCCGATCTCTATGTCGGCCGCACGCTTGACTGGATGGAGGATCCGGGAACGGATCTCTGGGCGTTCCCGAAGGGCATGAGCCGCACCGGCGGCATCGATTCGGCCTCGATCGCCTGGGTCTCGAAGCACAGTTCCGTCACTTCGTCCTTCTACGGCATCGCGACCATCGACGGCATGAACGATGCCGGCCTCGTGGCCAACATGCTCTACCTCGCCGAGGCCGACTACGGCACGGATGCGAAGAAGGACAAGCCCTCGCTCTCGGTCGGGGCCTGGCTGCAATATGCGCTCGACAATTTCGCAACCGTTGACGAGGCCGTGACGGCGCTGGAAAGCGAGCCGTTCCGCATCGTCGCGCCGACGCTGCCTTCCGGCGATGTCGCAGGTGCGCATCTCGCTCTGACCGACAAGAGCGGCGACAACGCCATCTTCGAATATATCGACGGCAAGCTCGTCATCCACCACAGCCGCGACGCGCGCACGATGACCAATTCGCCGAGCTACGACCAGCAACTCGCCATCAACGCGTATTGGGAAGGCGTCGGCGGCACCAACATGCTGCCCGGCACCTACCGCGCCTCCGACCGCTTCGTGCGCGCGACCTACAATCTGAAGCAGACTCCGAACTACGATACGCAGAAGGAATCGCTCGCCGCGACCGTCTCGATGGCGCGCACCATCTCGGTGCCCGTCGGCATCAAGGATCCCAAGCTGCCCAACATCGCCTCGACGATGTGGCGCACGGTCTCCGACATCGGAGCGAAGCGCTATTATTTCGACAGCGTCTATAGCCCCGAGATCTTCTGGGTTGATTTCGACAAGCTTGCCTTCGGCTCGACCGACAAGGCCTTGAAGCTCTCGCTTGCCGACAATCCCTATCTCGCGGGCGAGGTCTCGGCCAAGTTCGTCGAGACAGCGCCGTTCGCGTGGCTGCATTGAGCTGAAACGGGCCGGGCGCCCCAGGGCGCCTCGTCCTCCGCTTGACGTTCCATTCCGGTTCGGCTATCGCAACGGAACCGTACGGTACGGTACGTCGCACTGCAGCATGTCTGCGCGATCATGCGTCGGCGATGCGGTGGGTGCCGAGGTGGGGAAGGGACGGGTTGTATGCTGGCGACGGAGACCGCCGAGACGGGACACGAAGCGGGCTCGGCCCGGCGCAACGCCGTGCTCGAAAGCGCGCTCGTGCTGCTCGTCGAGGGCGGGGAGCGGGCGCTGACCACGGCTGGCGTCGCCCGCGCCGCCAACTGCTCCAAGGAGAGCCTCTACAAGTGGTTCGGTGATCGCGACGGGCTGCTCGCGGCCATGATCACCTTCCAGGCCTCCAAGGTGCGCGCCGAGCCGCAGCCCGTTGGCGCCACCGGGCTGCCGGCGCTCAGGGCGCAGCTCGTCGGAATCGCGACCAATCTCCTCAAGGTGCTTTCCGGCGACGTCTCGATCGCGCTCAATCGCCTCGCCATCGGCAAGGCGCGTCGCGACGCCTCCGATCTCGGCCAACTCGTGCTCGACCATGGCCGCCGGCCGATCGAGACCCGCCTCTCGACGCTGCTCGAGGCCGGGCGTGATGCCGGGCTCATCACCTTCGACGCCACGCATGAGGCCTATGCGACGCTTTACGGCCTCGTCGTGCGCGACATGCATGTCCGCCTGCTGCTCGGCGAGCCGAAGCAGCCGTTCTCGCCCGCCGCGCGGGCCGAGCAGGCGGTCGACCAGTTCCTGCGCCTGTTCGGCGCGGAGAAGACCATCGGACCGGCGCGGGAGCGCACCGGTTCCGGTTCACCGAACAACGCTCCAGACATCCCATAGGGAAGGACACCAAGATGCGCGTCTATTACGATCGCGATGCCGATCTCAATCTCGTCAAGGCCAAGAATGTCGCCGTCATCGGCTATGGCAGCCAGGGCCGCGCCCATGCGCTCAATCTCAAGGATTCGGGCGTTCCGAACATCGCCATCGCGCTGCGTCCCGGCTCGACCACGGCGCTGAAGGCCGAGGCCGACGGCTTCAAGGTCATGTCGGTCGCCGAGGCGGCCAAGTGGGCCGACCTGATGATGATGGCGACCCCGGACGAGCTGCAGGCCGAAATCTACAAGAACGAGATCGCCCCGAACATCCGCGACGGCGCCGCGATCGCTTTCGCCCATGGCCTCAACGTGCACTTCTCGCTCATCGAGCCGAAGAAGACCGTCGACGTCATCATGATCGCCCCGAAGGGGCCCGGCCACACGGTTCGCGGCGAATACCAGAAGGGCGGCGGCGTGCCGTGCCTCGTCGCCGTGGCGCAGGACGCTTCGGGCAATGCGCTCGACATCGCGCTTTCCTATGCCTCGGGCGTCGGCGGCGGCCGGTCGGGCATCATCGAGACGACGTTCCAGGAAGAGTGCGAGACGGATCTCTTCGGCGAGCAGGTCGTGCTCTGCGGCGGCCTCGTCGAGCTGATCCGCGCCGGCTTCGAGACGCTGGTCGAGGCCGGCTATGCGCCGGAAATGGCCTATTTCGAGTGCCTGCACGAAGTGAAGCTGATCGTCGACCTCATCTATGAGGGCGGCATCGCCAACATGAACTACTCGATCTCGAACACCGCCGAGTGGGGCGAGTATGTCTCGGGTCCGCGCATCATCACGCCGGAGACCAAGGCGGAGATGAAGAAGGTCCTGTCCGACATCCAGACCGGCAAGTTCACGTCCGAGTGGATGCAGGAATACAAGGCCGGCGCCGCCCGCTTCAAGGCGATCCGCCGCAACAACGATCGTCACCAGATCGAGGAAGTCGGCGAGAAGCTGCGCGGCATGATGCCGTGGATCGGCAAGAACAAGCTGGTCGACAAGACCCGCAACTGATGAAAGTGGGCGGCTGCCTCGGTGGCCGCCCGTTTTTTCTTGCGCGAACACGCAGGGATCTTGTCTTCGCGCAAAGCGCCTCTACAGCCTCAGTCCCATGAAGATCGTGCCCTCGACCGGGGTTTCGTAGTAGGACGGAATGACCGTGAAGCCGAACGAGCGGTAGAGCGCCTGCGCCGCCGGCATTTCGGGCAGGGTGTCGAGGCGCATTTCGCGGTGGCCGGCTGACCTTGCGGCGGCGATCGCCGCTGCGGCGAGAGCGCGGCCGACGCCGAGGCCGCGGCCTTCGGGAGCCACATAGAGACGCTTCATTTCAGCGATGCCATCACCCAGCGGTCGCATGGCGACGCAGCCGATCGCATGACCGTTGAAGTCTCGGGCGAGGAGCAGGGCACCCTGCGGCGGCGCATATTTGCCGGGCAGTCCGGCGAGTTCGCCGGCGAAGTCCTGGAAGCAGAGGTCGAAGGACAGCGACGCGGCATAGTCGTTGAAAAGGCGAGTGATTTCAGCAATTTCGCTCGGCGTCTCGACCTGGTTGACCGTGAACGTCCTGCTCACGCGCGCCGCCCCGGCATGGCCGCTTCGCCGCGGCGGAGCGTCAGGACATTGACGCCGGTCCGCGTCACCGCGACGGTATGCTCGAACTGCGCCGAGAGCTTGCCGTCCTCGGTCACGACCGTCCAGCCGTCGTCTTCCGTCGAGACTTTGCGGCTGCCCTGATTGATCATCGGCTCGATGGTGAAGACCATGCCTTCGCGCAGCCTGATTCCGGTGCCCGGCCGGCCGTAATTCAGGATCTGCGGTTCCTCATGCATCTCGCGGCCGATGCCATGCCCGCAGTAATCGCGGACGACGGCATAGCCGTTCTTCTTCGTATGACGCTCGATCGCGTAGCCGATGTCGCCGATATGCTTGCCGGGCTTCACTTCTCGGATGCCCTGCCACATCGCTTCCTGCGCCACACGGACCAGCCGGCGCGCCGCGGGCGACGCATTGCCCACGATATAGGTCTTGCTCGAATCCGCGATGAAGCCGTTTTTCTCGAGCGTGATGTCGAAATTCACGATGTCGCCATCCGACAAAATCACTGCAGAATTCGGCATTCCATGACAAACGACATGGTTGATCGAACAATTGAGGACATAGGCGAAGCCGTATTGTCCCTTGCTCGCCGGCCGGGCCGCGAGATCGTCGGTGATGAAGCGTTCGACGAGGTCGTTGACGGCCAGAGTCGAGAGGCCGGCGAGTTCCAGCCCGTCCAGCATCTCGAAGACGGAGGCGAGCATCCGCCCCGAGATGCGCATCAATGCCAGCTCGTCGGGTGACTTGACCATCAGGCGGCCATATCGCCAGTGCGCCGACCGGCCGCCTCGCGCTGCATGCTGACGATCTCGGTGAAGGAGAGCGTCGGGTTCGCTTCGGCGAGCATGCCGATCTTCATCCAGAATTCGGCCTGGGCATTGATGGAACGACACATGACGGCGCTGGCGATGCGCGCTTCCTCATGCAGTTCGTCGTCGATCTTCACGATGCCCACGCGCTTCCCTCTCCGTTGGGACGATACGAAACGTATATGGACCGTAGTGCCAGCGGTCAATGCCCTTGGCTCAGCCTCCTCGCGGCATGTCGCCGGCCTCGCGGCGCGATGCTCTTGCCATGCCAAGTGCGACCGGGATCGCGAGGAGCGGCCAGAGCGTGGAGGTCGCCGCGAGGGCGATTGCCGCGCGGGAAGCGCCGGTGACGCCGCCGGGATCGGCGAAGCCGGCGAGATTGGCGACCATGCCGGCCGCCGCGGTGCCGAGGGCGCTGGCGAAGAGCTGGACCGTCGTCATGCCGCCCGAGGCGAGTTCCTGCTCGCCGGCAGGGGCATAGTGATAGACGCGCGTCACGAGGCTCGGCCAGCTGATGCCGATGCCGAACCCCATCAGGGTCAGGCTGGCGCAGAGGGCGATCACGACCGAAAGAGCGCCGTCGCTCTCTATCGGCAGGAAGATCGCCAGCAGCACGATGCCGCCGAGCACGAGGAAGAGCCCTGTCAGGATCAGGCCGCTGCCATCGCCGCGCCGCCAGCGCACGCTCGCCATCGTCCCGACCGTCCAGCCGATGGCGACCAGCGCGGCGAGATAGCCGGCGACGAGCGGCGACTGGCCGTGCAGCGTCTGCAGCAGATAGGGGACGAAGGTGTCCGGCTGCATGGCCATCATCAGCAGGACGATGATGAGATAGGTGGCGCCCAGCGGCGAGGCGAGGCTGAAGGCGCCCTTCGGCAGCAGGCGGGCCTCGGCGCGGCGCTCGATGCGGCCGATCCAGGCCGTCATCAGCAGCGCGATGGCGAGGCCGACGGCGTTGAGCAGGAGGTCTGGCGTCAGGCTGACCGCGGACACGACGAGAACCGCCGCCGCGAGGAGCGCGAGCTGCAGCCAGGCGATGCGGATTTCGGGTCCTTCATTGGCGGCCTTGCCGGGCAGTTTCGTCACCGCGACGATCGCGAACAGGACAACGAAGGGGAGCAGGGACCAGAAGGCGGCGCGCCAGGCATGATACTCCGCGAAGATGCCGCCGACGGCGGGGCCGATCAGCGTCGCGACGCCGAAGGTGCTGGAGATCAGCCCGATCGCTTTGCCCCAGAGCGCGGGCGGCAGGACGCGGCGCGTCACTGCATAGGCGAGCGCATAGAGAAAGCCGCCGCCGAAGCCCTGGATCGTGCGTCCGACAAGGAGAACCGTCATGCTCGGCGCGAGCGAGGCGACCAGCGTTCCGGCGCCGAAGGCAAGGGCGGCGACGAGATAGGCGCCGCGCGGCCCGAGGGCGCGGAGCACGCGCGCGGTGACCGCCGCGGCGAGGATCGAGGCGACGACAAACAGCGTCGTCGCCCAGGCATAGGCGTCGAGGCCGCCGATATCCTTCACGACGGACGGCATCACCGTCCCGCCCATGAAGATATTGATCGCATGGAGCACGACGCCGCCGGCGAGCATCGCGGCAAAGAGGCCGTTGCGGCCGGAGAAGAGCCGCGGCTCGGGCTCGACCTTTGCGCCGGGTGATGTTGCGGCCGTCGCGGCCGGGATGTCGGTCATGCTCTCGCTCGATGCGGTTGGTCCCGGCAGGGCTTGTAGAACCTCAACCATGGTCGAGGTCAAGGTGGGGCGCCGGTTTCGTTTGGCTCAGTCGCCGGCGGTCCTGAAGGCGCGGGCGCCGGGTCCCTCGGCGGCGGCGCTGTCGCCTGGATTGCGCAAGGGACAATCGCGCATCGAAAGGCAGCCGCAGCCGATGCAGCCGTCGAGCTGGTCGCGGAGGCGGGTCAGGAGCGTTATGCGCTCGTCCAGCGCCGCGCGCCACTCGCCCGAAAGAATCGCCCAGTCGTCCGACGAGACGGGCCGGTCGCGGGGCAGGCGATCGAGCCGGGAACGGATCTCGGCGAGCGGAATGCCGGTCTTCTGACCGACGCGGATGATCGCGATCAGACGCAGGATGGCGCGCGGGTAGCGCCGCTGGTTACCGGCGCTGCGGCGGCTGCGGATCAGCCCCTTGGCCTCGTAGAAATGCAGCGTCGAGACCGGCACGCCGGCGCGCCGCGCCACCTCGCCGATCGTGAGTTCCTCCGCGATCATCTCCGTCCGGTCTCCGCCATGAGCGTGGCGAGGATAGCCGAAGCCCGCTGCGATTCCTTCGGGTCGGGGAGGGGGGCAGGAAAAACAAAGAGGGCCGCCGGAACATCCGGCGGCCCTCGTCATGATGCAGGGCTGGTCGCTCAGTAGGAGCCGACGCAGCGATACTGGCGGCCGTCATAGCCGGTGAAGCTGTCGGTCGCGGGATTGTAGCTGCGATAGCGGTTCTGGCAGTAGGCGACGTGGTTCTGCCAGGCGACGCCGGGCGGGGGCGGGACTTCGTAGCCGCCATTGTTCTGCGCCGAGGCGATGGCAGCGCCGACGCCGAGGCCGAGAATGGCGCCCGCAGCCGCCGCTGCGCCGGGATTGCCGACCCAGCCGCCGTAATAATTGCCGCGCCAGCCGGGGCCGTACCAGGCGCCGCGCGCCGGGCCATACCAGCCACGGCGGGGGCCATACCAGCCCGGGCCACCGCGCCAGCCGGGACCGCCACGCCAGCCGGGTCCGCCATAGCCAGGTCCGCCCCAGCCGGGGCCGCGCCAGTCCGCCGAAGCGGTCGACGTGGTCGCGGCCACGGCGCCGAGCCCGATCACGGCCGCGAGGGCCGCCGAAATCATGCGCTTCATGACCTTCATCTCCTTCGTCAAAGCCGCGCGCCGATCGAGGGCCCGCGAGGCTTCAGTCCGTTCCCGGCGCCGGCAATTCCGCCGCACCGCCTTATCGATCAACTGGGGCGGAGATTAGGATCGGCAAGCTGAACGGTGGCTGAACGGCTGGCGCGCGACGCCCGACATGCTATGACCGGCCATCCGAGCCGAACCATGGCAGACCCAAGGTAGACCTGATGGCGCGCGCATTTGCCATTCTCGACGTGTTCACCAGCCGGCCCCTTTCCGGCAACCAGCTCGCTGTCGTGCTCGACGCCGAGGGCCTCGACACCGAGGCGATGCTGGCGATCACGGCCGAGTTCAATCTCGCCGAAACGGTGTTCGTGCTGCCGGCCGAGCGGCCGGCGCATCGCGCCCGCATCCGCATCTTCGCCCCCGGCCGGGAACTGCCCTTCGCAGGCCACCCGACGGTCGGGACCGCGGTGCTGCTCGCGCTCGACGATGCCGCCACGGGCGGCAGCGGCACGGATGCGATGCTCGTGCTGGAAGAGACGGTCGGCCCGGTGCGTTGCCTCGTCTCACGCGAGGAAGAGGGCAAGCGCGGACACGCGACCTTCGACGTTCCTGTCGTGGCGCAGCCGGCGGGCCATGTGCTCGATCGCGACGCCATCGCCGCGGCGCTGGGCCTGCTGCCGTCGGAAATCGGTTTCGAGAACCATGTCGCCTCGGCCTATACGGCCGGCGTTCCCTATATCTTCGTGCCGCTGCGCGATCTCGACGCGATGCGCCGCGTCCTGCCGCGTCTCGACCTGTGGCAGCACGCCTTCGGCGACGTCTCGGCCTATCTCTATTGCCGCGAGACAGAGAGCAACACGCATCATTTCCATGCGCGCATGTTCTGGCGGACGCTCGGCCTCGTCGAGGATCCGGCGACCGGCTCGGCCGCCGCCGCCTTTGCCGGCGTCGTTGCCGGCTTCGATCGGCCAATGGCCGGCTCGCATCCGATCCTGATCGAGCAGGGCTACGAGATGGGCCGTCCGAGCGTCATCCGCCTCGAAGTCGACATCGAGAACGGCGCTCTCGCAGCGGCCCGCATCGGCGGCGACGCGGTCGTCGTCGCCCGCGGCACGCTCGACATCTGAGTTCCGAAACTTCCCATTCCGCCGTCTGGAGCCCAAGCCGTGAGCCGCTTCTGGAGCCCGATCGTCTCGACGCTGAAGCCCTATGTTCCGGGCGAGCAGCCGAAGATCGCCGATCTCGTCAAGCTCAACACCAATGAGAGCCCCTATGGGCCGTCGCCCAAGGCGCTCGCGGCGATCGCCGAGGCGGCCGGCGACGCGCTGCGGCTCTATCCCGATCCGACCTCCATGGCGCTCCGCGAGGCGATCGCGGCGCGCCATGGGCTTTCAGCCGGCGAGGTGTTCGTCGGCAACGGTTCGGACGAGGTGCTCGCTCATGCCTTCATGGGCCTCCTGAAGCACGAGAAGCCGCTGCTCTATCCCGATATCAGCTACAGCTTCTATCCGGTCTATTGCGGGCTCTACGGCATCGAGGCGGTGGAACTGCCGCTCGACGCGGCGTTCCGTATCCGCGTCAAGGATTACGATCGGCCGTCCGGCGCCGTCATCCTGCCCAACCCGAACGCGCCGACCGGCATCGCGCTGCCGCTTGCCGAAATCGAGGCGCTGCTGGCGCAGGACCGTGACCGCCTCGTCGTCGTTGACGAGGCCTATGTCGATTTCGGCGCCGAGAGCGCGGTGTCGCTGGTGGGCGCCCATGACAATCTTCTCGTCGTGCAGACCTTCTCCAAGTCGCGCGGTCTCGCCGGGCTTCGCGTCGGCTTCGCCATCGGCCAGCGGCCGCTGATCGAGGGGCTGGAGCGGGTGAAGGACAGCTTCAACTCCTATCCGCTCGATCGCCTGGCCATCGCCGGCGCGACCGCGGCCTATCGTGACGAGGCCTGGTTCGACGAAAAGCGCCACGCCATCATGGCGAGCCGCGAACGTGTCGCCGAAGGTCTCGCGGCGCTCGGCTTCGAGGTGCTGCCGTCGTCGGCGAATTTCGTGTTCGCCCGGCACGGCCAGCGGGCGGGCGCCGAACTCGCTGCCGCGCTCAGGGCACGCGGCGTCCTGGTGCGCCATTTCGCCAAGCCGAGGATCGGCGATTTCCTGCGCATCAGCATCGGCACCGACGCGGAATGCGACCGGCTGCTGGCTGACCTCTCGGCGATCCTCGCGGGCTGAGATCACAGCGCAACCGGGGCTTTCATGCTAGGCTGGAATCGTTCCGGCTTGGGAGGGCCTCCATGACGCAGCTGCTGCTGTTCATTCATTTCGTCGGGCTCGCCATGGGCTTTGCCGGCGGCATCGGCTCGGCCGTGACGATGCGCTTCGCCGCCAGCGCCAATGCCGAGGGCGCGGCGGCCCTGAAGCGGTTGCCGCCTGTCTTCGCCAACATCTCCGCGACCGGGCTGCTCCTTCTTTGGGCGACCGGGCTCATCATGGTGTGGAGCGTCTTCGGCGGCCCCGGCAACCTGCCGCAACTCTTCTGGCTGAAGATGGTGTTCGTCGTTCTGCTGACGCTTCTCGCCGGCGCGCAGCACGCGACCTATGCGAGGATCCGTCGCACCGGCAATGCCGCGCTCGGCGCGCGGATGAAGGTGCTCGGGCCGGCGAGCGGGCTTTCTGCGCTGCTGGCGACGCTCGTCGCGGTCTATGCGTTCAACTGAACGCGTCGTCATCTGCGGGCTTGCGCTTTTCCGCGCGAGGTTGATATGAGTTGACGTGTTCCGGCGAAGGCCGGGACGCTGGATGCGGGCGCGACCGCCTGTTCCTTCGGAGCCGATATGAGCCTGACGCCGCATGAGACGATGCCGACCGCGGGACGCGTTTCCCGCCGCGGCATTGCTGTGCCGTCCGCCATCGCGGCGTCGCGCGGCCTTCCGAAAGCCCTCCTTCTTCTTAGCTGCCCCTGAGCGTCGGCAGGCCGCAAGCGGCCGGGCTCTCAGGGGATCGTGCCGAAAAGAACCCCCGCATTCGAGCCGCCACCCGAACGCCAGCCGATGAGATCGGGCCGGGCCGGCCGCCAGAAGGAAGAAGAGAGCCATGACCGCCACCACAGCCGACGCCAGCAAGGACCGCGTCGTCATCTTCGACACCACGCTGCGCGACGGCGAGCAGTGCCCCGGCGCATCGATGACCTTCGAGGAGAAGCTCGAGGTCGCCGAACTCCTGGAGGAGATGGGCGTCGACATCATCGAGGCCGGCTTCCCGATCGCCAGCCAGGGCGATTTCGAGGCGGTGCAGGAGATCGCCCGCCGCGCCGGGCCGGACGTCACCATCGCCGGCCTCGCCCGCGCCATCTCGGGCGACATCGCCCGCGCCGGCGAGGCGGTCCGCGTCGCCAAGCGTCCGCGCATCCACACCTTCGTCTCCACCTCGCCGATCCATCTGGCGCACCAGATGCGCAAGAGCGAGGAGCAGGTGCTCGACATCATCGCCGCCACGGTGAAGCAGGCGCGCAACCTCGTCGAGGATGTCGAGTGGTCGGCGATGGACGCCACCCGCACGCCGATCGACTATCTGGTCCGCTGCGTCGACGCGGCGATCAAGGCCGGCGCCACCACGATCAACCTGCCCGATACGGTCGGCTATGCCGTTCCGGAGGAATATGCCGCGATGTTCCGCGAGGTGATCGCGCGCGTGCCGGATTCCGACAAGGCGATCTTCTCGACCCATTGCCATGACGATCTCGGCCTCGCCGTCGCCAATTCGCTGGCGGGCGTCATGGGCGGCGCGCGGCAGATCGAATGCACGATCAACGGCCTCGGCGAGCGCGCGGGCAACGCGGCGCTGGAAGAGGTGGTGATGGCGATCCGCACCCGCGGCGACGTGCTGCCGTACCAGACCCGCGTCGAGACGACGATGCTGACCCGCGCCTCGAAGCTGGTCTCGGCCGTCTCGGCCTTCCCGGTGCAGTACAACAAGGCGATCGTCGGCCGGAACGCCTTCGCGCATGAAAGCGGCATCCACCAGGACGGCATGCTGAAGAATGCCGAGACCTACGAGATCATGACGCCGGAGAGCGTCGGCGTGAAGGCGACCTCGCTGGTCATGGGCAAGCATTCGGGGCGCCATGCCTTCCGCGAGAAGCTGAAGGAACTCGGCTACGAACTGGGCGACAACGCGCTGGAAGACGCGTTCAAGCGCTTCAAGGACCTCGCCGACCGCAAGAAGCATGTCTATGACGAGGATATCGAGGCGCTGGTCGGCGACGAGGTCGCGGCCGCGAGCGAGCGCTTCCGCCTCCTCTCGCTGACCGTCATCGCCGGCACCGGCGGCCCGTCCAAGGCCATCATCAGCCTCGATGTCGACGGCACGCATATCACCAAGGAAGTCGCCGGCAACGGCCCCGTGGACGCGACCTTCAACGCGATCAAGGCGATCGTGCCGCACGAGGCCAAGCTCTCGCTCTACCAGGTGCATGCCGTCACCGAGGGCACCGACGCGCAGGCCGAGGTCTCGGTGCGCCTCGAGGAGGACGGCAAGTCGGTCACCGGCCGCGGCGCCGATCCCGACACCATGGTCGCCTCGGCCAAGGCCTATATCTCGGCGGTCAACAAGATCGCCGTGAAGCGCCAGCGCCAGCACGCTCAGGCAGCGGTCTAGCCTCGGCGTCAGCCTCGCACCGAAACAAGAAAGGCGCCGTCGATGGACGGCGCCTTTTGCATTCTGGGGCCTGAGCCCGTGCCTTACATCGGCAGGGCGATCTTGCCGAGGCGGATGAACTGCGTCTCGCCCGAGGAATCGTCGACGCCGTCATTGTCGGTGATGGCATAGGCCTCGCCGTCGGCGCCGATGGCAAAGCTCTCGATCTTGTCGAGCACATAGCCGTTCGGCGCCTGGAGCGCCGGCAGCAGGTCGACGAGGTCCTTCTTGGCGACGACCGGCAGCGTGCCGCCGAGCGGGGCGGGGGTGACGCCGGCGAGCGGCACGAAGACGAGCTTCTTGATCTTCGCGTCGCGGCCGATCTGGTTGTCGCGCTCGATGACCACTAGGCCGCCCGGAACCGCGGTGATCTCGGAGAGGCCGACCCAGCCCTTATCGGCCTTGTCGAGCGGATAATGGACCGCGGCCCAGCTCTTGTCGGCAGGCTTGTAGGCGAGGAGCTTGGTCATGCCCTTCGGATCGTCCTTCCACTCGCGCTGCACCGCGAGCCAGACGGTCTCGTCGGCGCCCGAGCCGGTGACGGTCACACCCTCGAAGCCGAAGCGCGTCTCCTTCTCCGCGAGATCGGCCGGCAGCGCGATCTCCTCGACCAGCACGCCCTTGGCATCGGTGCGGATGAGCGTCGACTGCGTCTTGTTCTTCTCGCGCTCGGGATTGCCTTCCGACGCGAGCCAGAAGCCGCCATCGGATGCCGGCGAGATGCCCTCGAGATCGAGGTTGTCGACCGGCTTGCCGTCCCTCGTGACGACCATGCGGTCGGTGATCACGGCCGGCGACTTCGTCGCATCGATGGTGAGGATCGCGCCTTGCGACTGCGCGCTGTCGACGACGGCGAAGAGCTTGCCCGGCGCCGAGCGGTCGGCGGCGGTGCCGGAGATGGCGGCCCAGCCGATCGGCTTGCCGTCCTTGTCGGCCGAGACGAGCGTCGGATAGGCGGCCGGCGCCTCGCTGCGCTCATAGATCGTGACCACGGAGCCGATCAGCCCGTCCTCGCGGAGGTCGTTCTCGGCGGCGGTGACGAAGAGCTTGCGCTCAGGGATCGCGAGGAGGCCCTCCGGCCCGATGCCGCCCGGCAGCGCCTGCAGGAGCGTCGGCGCCTTCCCGGCGCCCTCGTCCTTGTAGACGCCGACCAGCGAGGCGCGCTCGGAGCCGACGAAGATCAGCGTGTCGTCGCCGAAGCGCGCGACCTCGATGCCTTCCGGCTCGTTGCCCTTCTTGTTGCGCTTCTCGGGATAATGGCCGAGCCGCACCGTCTCATATTCGAGGCTGGTGCCGCTGTCGTAGTCGACCGTTCCGTCCGCCTTGAAGATGGTGAAGCCGCGGCTGCCGCCCTTCCAGTCGCCTTCATTGGCGGTGACGAAGCGGTCGTCGCCGATCCAGCCGACGGCGTCCGGCTCGCGGGGGAGGGCCTTCATCGAACCCGACAGGTCAATGACGCCGTCCTTCTTGATGTCGATGCCGTCGAGATCGACCGTGCCGGCCGGGAAATGCGTCACGACCTTGCCGGTGGCGGCGTCGGCGATGACGATTTCGTTGTTCTCCTGCAGCGTCAGGACGATCTGGTTCTTCGCGTTGAAATCGACGAATTCCGGCTCCGGATCCTCCGGCGCGACCGCGGCGAGGCCGGCGACGTCGATCACCGTCCTGGTCGCGCAATCGACGCTGCCGTCGGCGGCGAGGCGGAAGGTCACGAGGCTGCCGCCCGGAAGCTGCGGGATCGCGCCGTCATTCACCTCCTCGTCGCGCTCGTTCTCGATCGCGATGGCGAGGAAGCTGCCGTCCGGGCTCTTGGCCAGCGAATCAGGCTGGCCGGCGAGATCGCAGGTCGCCTTCACGCTCTTGGTCGCGAGGTCGACGATGGCGAGATGGCCGGCCGGCTTCGCCTTGTCCTTCGAGGTCACGACGCCGACCAGCGCCATGCCGCCGGCGACGGTGGTCGAGGTCGGCTCGCCGCCGAGCGCGACGGTGCCGCCGGCCTTGGGCGCCTTGGGGTCGGTGAGGTCGATGATGCCGATGCGCTCGCCGGGGCTGTCGGTATAGACGAGCGTGTTGCCGTCGGCGGAAGCGGAGATGATCTCGGCGACGGTGGCCTTCTTCGTGTCGGCGCCTTCGGGTAGGTTGTCGACGACATGGAAGGTGGCGATGCGGTTGAACATCTCGGCCGCCTCGGCGGCGCCGAGCCCGGGAAGGGCGGTGCCGGCGAGGAGCGTCGCGGCGAGCGCGGCGGTCGTGAGCCTCGTGATCATGGGAATCCCCCTTTTGGCTGCTGTCGGTCTCGATCTCTTTGCGAAACCGCAACAAACCCGCCCGACGTGACAGGGGAATGAAACGGGCCCGTGCGGCCCGGCGCGCCGTCCGGGAGCGCGAAGATTTCCACAGGCGGCAAAATCGCGACGAGGGTGCTGGACAGCCCCCACGGCCTTTGCTACACACCGCCTCGTTCGCGGCGGCAAGTTCCGCAGCGCGGCGGGTGCATAGCTCAGTTGGTAGAGCAGCTGACTCTTAATCAGCTTGTCCTAGGTTCGATCCCTAGTGCACCCACCAAAAACCTCAATCACTCAGCAATTCTTCGATCTGTGTCCTCAAGGCGTTTGGCGTGCTTGAGGCAAGAACTCGACGGCTGGACATCGTCGTCATCCCGCGAAGGTGGCTCCGGAACAGCGGAACCATTCCATTTCAATATGCATTCCCGCGTTGCGTTTATTTCGAATAGAGACGATGATGCGCGCGTGGGAGACGAACCATGACCATTCCAGCTTCAGCCCGGAAACTCGGCGGCCGACTACCCTCTGAGAGCGAGAAGGTCGCCGCTAACCAGCTTCGAAAGCTCCTCGCCGCGCACTTGGCCGGAGAAGCGACGCTGAGCCTTTTGGACGACCATACGAAGAAGCCGGCCGAGGTCGTATTGACGCCAGGTCTATCGAACCTGCTCATGGACCTGCTTCGGCATGTCGGCAGTGGCGAGGCGGTGACGCTGGTTCCTGTTAGCCGAATGCTGACGACCCAGCAGGCGGCGGACATCCTCAACGTGTCACGCCCGCATCTCATCTCTCTCCTTGCCCAGGGCAAGATTGAGCACACGACGGTCGGCCGGCACCGCAGGATCAAGGCAGAGCACTTGTTCGCATACAAGGAGGCAAGAGATGCCAAGCGTAGTGAGGCACTTGCCGACTTGGCCGAGCAGGATGCGGAGTATCTCTAGATCTTGTTCGCCAATCGCTTCACCGCGTTTGTGGATGCATGCACACTTGCTAGCGCGCTGAAGCGCAACCTTCTGCTGACATTGGCCGAGGCGGAACTCTTCCGAATTCGATGGTCCGATGAGGTGATGGCGGAGACCGAAAAGGCAATCGAGGACATCCTCGCAGCAAAGGGCTTTGAGGATGCCGCGGTGCGAGCTCGGCGGGCCCGCAGCTCAATGGAGGCCGCGTTCGAGGATGCCGCGGTTTCAGACTATGGCAGGCTGCTTTGCGTATGCGATGGCCTACCTGATCCGAATGACGCGCACGTCGTTGCGGCTGCCTTAAAGACGCAAGCGACCATC
>Ga0209930_1001147_pt1 | contig 46046 bp, 47 predicted proteins | sample ThiBiot_500_biof_2_FD_183948 | JGI IMG/M metagenome (GOLD analysis project Ga0209930, IMG submission 183948) | Wastewater bioreactor microbial communities from Cape Town, South Africa - Thiocy_cont_500_biof (SPAdes) | ecosystem: Engineered > Bioreactor > Thiocyanate-remediating >...
TTACGTGCTGACCTATTCGACGATCGACAACTACCAGACGCCGCGCAACGGCACGTTCCTGCGCCTCAGCCAGGACTTCGCCGGTGTCGGCGGCGACGGCCAGTTCGTCCGCACCCAGGCCGATGCGCGCTACTACAAGGAGATCCTGCCGGACTCGGACGTGGTGGGCCTCGTCCGCGCCGCGGCCGGCAACATCACCAGCCTCGGCGGTGAGCCGGTCCAGGTGCTGGACAACTTCTACCGCGGTGGCGAGACGGTTCGCGGCTTCGCCTCCTACGGCTACGGCCCGCGCTATGTCGGCGTCGAGGACACCTACGCCATCGGCGGCACGACCTACTACAACGCCTCGCTCGAGGTGCAATTCCCGCTGCCGGTCCTTCCCGAGGAGTTCGGTCTGCGCGGCGCGGTCTTCGCCGATGCCGGCACGCTGTTCGGCTATGACGGCCTCGACAATCTCGACATCGAGGACAGCTCGATGCTCCGCACCTCGGTCGGCGTCTCGATCATCTGGAATTCGCCCTTCGGTCCGCTGCGCGGCGACTTCGGCCAGTGGCTCACCAAGGCGGACTTCGACCAGACGCAGATGTTCCGCTTCAGCGCTGGCACGCAGTTCTGATATCTCCTATAGAAGCCAAGAGGGACCGCCGGGCTCACCGGCGGTCCTTCGCGTTTCTGGACCGAACTCTTCCTAAGGCTGCGCCATGGGCGACCCCGTCTTCTTCATCCCGGCGGCTTCGCCGACGCTGGCCGAGATCGCTGCCCTGACCGGCGCGACGCTCACGGCGGGCGCCGATCCCGGCCGGCGGATCACCGGTGTCGCCTCGCTCGACTCGGCCGGCTCCAACGACCTCACCTTCATCGACAGCCCGCGCTATCTGCCGCTTCTGGCGACGACCCGCGCGGCGGCCTGCCTCGTTCCGGCGAAGCATCTCGGCGCGGTTCCCGCCGGCGTCGCGGCGCTCGAAAGCGCGCGGCCGCATGACGCCTATGTCAGCGTGCTGCGCCTGCTCTTCCCGGGCGCGATGCGGCCGCAGCCGCTGTTTGGACGCGGGATCGCGGCGGGCGCGCATGTCCATGCCGAGGCTCGCCTCGAGGAGGGCGTCACGGTCGAACCCGGCGCCGTCATCGGCGCGGGGGCCGAGATTGGCCGCGGCACGGTCGTCGCCCCCGGCGCGGTCGTCGGCCCGCATGTCCGAATCGGGCGCGACTGCCATATCGGCGCCGGTTCGACAGTGACGCATGCCCTTCTCGGAAACCGCGTCATCCTGCATCCGGGCGTCCGGATCGGGCAGGACGGTTTCGGCTACCAGATGGGCGGCAAGGGCCATCAGAAGGTGCCGCAGGTCGGCCGGGTCGTCATCCAGGACGATGTCGAGATCGGCGCCAATACGGCCATCGACCGCGGCGCCAACCGCGACACGGTGATCGGCGAGGGCACCAAGATCGATAATCTCGTGCAGATCGGCCACAATGTCGCGATCGGCCGCCACTGCGTGATCGTCTCGCAGGTCGGCATCTCGGGCAGCGCGACGCTCGGCGATTTCGTGGTGCTCGGCGGCCAGGTCGGCGTCAACGGCCATGTCACGATCGGCCATGGCGCGCAGGTCGCGGCGACGGCCAGCGTGAAGGATGATCTCGCCGCCGGCGGCCGCTATGGCGGAGCCCCGGCGCGTCCGATAAAGGAATGGTATCGCGAGGAACTGGCGATCCGGCGCCTCGCGCAGCGCGCCAGCGCGCGCCAGAAGGAAGACGAGGGGAAAGAGGTGTCATGAGCGAAGGCGACAACAGCCTCGGATCGGCGGATATCGCGCGGATCCTCGAGCTTCTGCCGCACCGTTATCCGTTCCTGCTGGTCGATCGCATCATCGAGATCAACGGCGATGAGAGCGCGATCGGCATCAAGAACGTCACGTTCAACGAGCCGCACTTCCAGGGCCACTTTCCCGGCAAGCCGGTGATGCCCGGCGTGCTGATCATCGAGGGCATGGCGCAGACGGCCGGGGCGATCTGTCTCGCCGTGCGGCCCGGCAAGCCGCAGCTCGTCTATTTCCTCACCATCGACAACGCCAAGTTCCGCAAGCCCGTGGAGCCCGGCGACGTGCTCGAATATCACGTCCGCAAGATCAAGAACCGTGGCAATCTCTGGCGATTCCAGGGCGAGGCCAAGGTCGCGGGCGTCAAGGTCGCCGAAGCCGACATCAGCGCCATGCTGGTGGGGCAGTAACGGAGTTCCATGTCCAACATCCATCCTTCGGCGGTGATTGAGGACGGCGCGCGGCTCGGCGCTGACGTCAAGGTCGGCGCATTCGCCTTTGTCGGCCGCGATGTCGTGCTCGGCGACGGCGTCGAGATCAAGAACCACGCTTCGGTCACGGCCCAGACGACCATCGGCGCCCGCACTGTGGTCAACCCCTTCGCCTCGATCGGCGGCACGCCGCAATCGGTGCATTACAAGGGCGAGCCCGGCACGATCACGATCGGCGAGGCCTGCGTCATCCGCGAGAATGTCACGATCAATTTCGGATCGGTCGGCACGCGCGAGACCCGCATCGGCGATCGCTGCTTCCTGATGACCGGCGTGCATGTCGCGCATGACTGCACGCTCGGCAACGACGTCATCCTCGCCAACTGCGCGACGATGGGCGGCCATGTCACCATCGGCGACAACGTCTTCATGGGCGGCCTCTGCGCGCTGCACCAGTTCGTCCGCATCGGCGACCATGCCATCGTCGGCGGTCTCGTGCCCGTCTGGCGCGACATCATCCCCTTTGGCGCCATCCGCGAGGGCGCCGAAGGTCTCGGCGGCCTCAACATCATCGGCATGAAGCGGCGCGGCTTCTCGCGCGCGGCGATCCAGCGGCTGCGCGCCGCCTATCGCGATCTCTTCTTCGCGCCGGGCTATCTCGTCGACCGCGTCGAGGCGGTGGCCGAGCGCTATGCCGACGACCAGAATGTCATGCATATCGTCGAGTTCATCCGCCAGCGCGGCAAGCGGCGCATCACCGTTCCGCGCGCCGGTGCCGAGCATGCCGGCGACGAGGACTGAGAGCGGCAGCACGCCGCCGGCCGCAAGCGAGGCTTCTCTCGCGCCGCTCGGCATCCTGTGCGGCGGCGGGACTTTTCCGATCGCGGTGGCACGCGCCGCGTCGCATTCCGGCCGAAAGGTTGTCCTCGTGGCGATCCGCGGCTTCGCCGATCCGGCTGTCCTCGAGGGCGCCGGCTTTCCCGTCGAATGGGTTCATCTCGGCACGATCGGCGCGATGCTAGCGGCGCTCCGCCGGCATGGCTGCCGCGAAATGGTCATCGTCGGCTATGTCTTCCGGCCGCGGATCTCCAGTCTCAGGCTGGACTGGAAGGCGATCGGCATGCTGCGCTGGTTCCTGCGCGCCCGCCGCGGCGGCGACGGACATCTCCTCTCGCATATCGCCTCCTTCTTCGAGAAAGAGGGCTTCATCCTGCGCGGCGCCCATGAGGTGGCGCCCGAGATTCTCGTCGCGGAAGGAACGCTCGGCCGCGTCGCCATGACCGAGGCGGAACGCGAAGATGCACGGATCGGGTTCCGCCTGTTGCGCGCGATCGACGATTTCGATGTCGGCCAGGCGGCCGTCGTTGCCGAGCGGCATGTGCAGGCGATCGAGGCTGCCGAGGGTACCGACGCCATGATCGCGCGCTGCGGTGAGATGCGCGCCTCCGGGCGCGTGCGGCTGCCGCGCCGCTCCGGCGTCCTCGTGAAGATCCCGAAGCCCGGCCAGGACCGGCGCATCGATCTGCCCTCGATCGGAGTCCGGACCGTCGAGCGCGCCGCCGAAGCAGGGCTCGCGGGCATCGCGGTCGAAGCCGGCGGGGTGATCGCCGCCGAGGCGGAGGCGATGGTCCGCGTCGCCGACGAGAAGGGCCTCTTCATCGTCGGGCTCGCCGAATGAACCTTCCCGAGAAGAAGCCGCTCCGCGTCTTCATCATCGCCGGCGAGGAGTCGGGCGATGCGCTCGGCGGGCCGCTGATGCGCGCGCTCAGCGAGCGGCTCGGCGGCGGCGTGACCTTCCGCGGCATCGGCGGTACGCGCATGCAGGCGGCGGGCCTCGCCAGCCTCTTTCCCATGGACGATCTCACGGCGATGGGCTTCGGCGAGGTGATCGGCAAGCTTCCGATCATCGTGCGGCGGCTTCGGGAGACGGTCGCGGCCATCCTCGCCGATCCGCCGGACCTCCTGATGCTGGTCGATGCGCCGGATTTCACGCATCGCGTCGCCGCGCGCGTGCGCCGCCGGTTGCCGAACCTTGCGATCGTCAAATATGTCGCGCCGACGGTCTGGGTGTGGCGACCCGGCCGCGCCCGCGCGATGCGCGGGACGATCGACCATGTGCTGGCGCTGCTGCCCTTCGAGCCCGAGGTGATGCAGCGGCTCGGCGGTCCGCCGACGATTTATGTCGGCCATCCGCTGCTCGGCGCGCTCAATGTGCTGCGGCCGAACGCGGAGGAACTGGCGCGGCGCGAGAGCGAGCCGCCGGTCCTGCTCGTTCTGCCCGGCAGCCGGCGGCGCGAGATCGAGCGGCTGGGCGCGGATTTCGGCGCGGCGGTCGGCCTCGTCGCGGCGTCGCGGCCCGTGCGGCCGGTGCTGCCGACGCTGCCGCGCCTCGAAGGGATGATCCGCGCGGCGACGGCCGCCTGGCCGGTCGCGCCTGAGATCGTCACCGGCGAGGAGGCCAAGCATGCGGCGTTTCGCAGCGCGCGCGCCGCGCTGGCGGCATCGGGAACGGTGACGCTGGAACTGGCGCTTGCCGGCGTGCCGATGGTGACCGCATACAAGGTCTCGGCCTGGGAGGCGATGATCGCCCGCCGCATCCTGAAGGGCTTCAGCGTCATATTGCCCAATATCGTGCTCGGCCGTCCGGTGGTGCCGGAATTCCTGCAGGAGGCTTGCACGCCGGCCGCGCTCGCAGGAGCGCTGGAGCCGCTCATCGCCGATGGCCCGGCCCGCGCGGCGCAGCTCGCCGGCTTCGCCGAGCTCGACCGCGTGATGGGAACGGGCGGCGTTCCGGCCGAGTTCGTCGCCGCCGATGCCGTGCTCGCGACGCTGGCCGCGCGGGGTGTCATCGGGCCGTCATGATCGGCGGGTCGTTTCGTGCCTCGGGTTCGCCGTCTCGGTAACGGGCGGCGGACGGATGCCTTCGGCGAGGGCGGGCCGGCCATGACCATGACAAGCGAATCGAGCGACAGCCTGACCCTGCCTGTGCCTTCCGGCCGTCCGGTCTCGGGCGTCATCTGGCTCTACAGGTTCGACGCGGAGGGCAAGGCAAGCGCGCGGCCGATCGACGAGCCTTTCGAGCTGTTCGATCCCAATGACGGCTTCCTGTGGCTGCATCTCGATCTCGTCGACCGCCTGGCGCGGGGCTGGATCGAAAAGACCGCCGGCCTGCCGGCGGCGGCGCGGGCGGTGCTGCTCGGCACGGACGAACTGCCGATGCTCGAATGCGACGACACCGCCGTCTGGGGCGTCTTCATCGACACGATCCAGGACCCGGAGGACGACGAGCTGCGCGCCGCGCCGATGCGTTTCGTGCTCGGCGACGGCTATCTCGTGTCCGGCCGCCGCCATCCCGTCCGTTCCGCCGCGCTGATGCGCAGCCGCGTCGAGGCCGGCCATCCGGTGTCGGGGCCGGTGGCGCTTTTCGAACTGATGATCGTGCAGGTGCTGCGCGCGATCGGCGAGATGCTGCGCGAGCTTCGCGATACGGCGGATTCGATCGAGGACCGCGTGCTCGACGACCGCTTCCATGACGAGGCGCGGCGGCTGGCGCCGCTCCGGCGAACCACGGTCCGCCTCCGCCGCCAGCTTGGCTCGTTCCGCGGTGTGCTCAAGCAGTTCGTCGAGGACCAGACGGGCCGGTCGATCCAGGAGGGCTCGCGCGAGGCGGCCGAGCGGCTCTTCCAGCGGATCGAGGCGCTGGACCAGGAGTTACTGGAGCTGCAGGACCGCGCGCGCTTCCTGCAGGACGAGATCGCGGCGAAGCTCGCCAACACCACCAACCGCCATCTCTATGTGCTGTCGATCCTGACCGCCATGCTGATGCCGGCGACGCTGGTGACCGGCATCTTCGGCATGAACACCTCCGACCTGCCGCTCGAGGGCGGCGGCCATGGGACCTTCGTGGCGATCGGCATCGCCATCGCGGCCTCGGCGCTGGTGCTCTATCTGCTGCGCCGGTTGGGCTTCTTCGAGTGAGACGAAAAAGACCCGCCGCAGCGAGGGCTGTGACGGGTCAGTTGACCTTCCGGCGGGCGGCGGGCCTACCGGAAGGGGACGGGTCTGAAGGGATCAGCGGCGCTTGGGGGAGGGCGAGGCGGCGGCATTGCGGCCGGCCAGCGCGTCGTCGCGCATCTCGTACCACATCGCGTTCAGGATCGCGAAAGCGCAGGCCAGGCTGATGCCGAGGATCCAGGAGAAGTACCACATGGCCGAGATCTCCTCTCAGTAGGCGTTGGGGTTCTTGCCGAGCTCGTCGCTCGTCACCTTGCCGCGCATGACGCGATAGACGAAGGCGGTGTAGGCGAGGACGATCGGCAGGAAGACGAGGGTGGCGAGCAGCATGATCCACAACGTCAGATGCGAGGACGACGCGTCCCAGACCGTGAGGCTGGCATTGGGATCAAGCGAGGACGGCAGCAGGAACGGGAAGATGGAGAGGCCCGCCGTCGAGATGATGCCGAAGATCGCGAGCGCCGTGGAGACGAAGGCGAAGCCTGCGAGCCGCCGCTGATAGGCGAAGAGGGCCAGCGCGCTGCCGAGGAAGCCGGCGAGCGGGGCGATCATCATCCAGGGATAGCGGCCATAATTCGCCATCCAGGCGCCGGCCTCCGCGACCGCCGTCTTGCCGAGCGGGTTGGAGGGACCGGCGGTGTCCTGGACGCCCGTCACGACATAGCCCTTGAAGCCGAGGGCGATCCAGATGCCGGCGAGCGCGAAGAGCACGATTGTCGCCAGCGCGGCGTAGCTGCCGTAGACGCGGGCCCGCTCATAGATCGCGCCGGACGTCTTCATCATCAGCATCGATGCGCCATGAGCGACGAGCATCGCGAGGCTGACAAGGCCGCTGAGCAGCGCGAAGGGCATCAGAAGGCCGAAGAAGTTGCCCTCATAGACGACGCGCATCGCATCGTCGAAGCGGAAGGGCACGCCGCGGAGCACATTGCCGACCGCCACGCCGAAGATCACCGCCGGGATGAAGCCGCCGACGAAGAGGCCCCAGTCCCAGAAGGCGCGCCAGCGCGGCTCGGTCAGCTTGGAGCGATACTTGAACCCGACCGGCCGCAGGATGATGGCGATCAGGATCACCATCATCGCCAGATAGAAGCCGGAGAACGAGGTGGCATAGAGTGCCGGCCAGGCGGCGAAGATCGCGCCGCCGCCGAGGATCAGCCAGACCTGATTGCCTTCCCAGACCGGGCCGATCGTGTTGATCACGATGCGCCGCTCGTCGTCGTTCTTGGCGACGAAGGGCAGGAGGGCCGCGACCCCGAGGTCGAAGCCGTCCATGATCGCGAAGCCGATCAGGAGAATGCCGAGCAGCAGCCACCAGATCAGGCGGAGCGTCTCATAGTCGAGGGGAACGAAGGGGATCATGGGTCAGTCCCTCATCACTTGATCTGCGGCTCGGCCGCGACGGCCGCCGGGAAGACGCCCGCGCCCTGCGGCTCGGAGCGTTCGGGCCCGGCGGGTCCCTTCCTGATCGCATGCAGCATCAGGTAGATCTCGACGATCGCCAGGCTCGAATAGATCAGCAGGAAGATGCCGAGGCTGATGACGAGGTCGGCGACCGTCAGGCCGGAGGCGGCATAGAAGGTCGGCAGCACGCCCTCGATGCTCCAGGGCTGCCGTCCGGCCTCGGCGACGAGCCAGCCGACCTCGACCGCGACCCAGGGGAGGGGAATGCTGAACACTGCGACCCAGAGCATCCACCGCTTCTCGCCGAGCTTGTGGCGGGAGGCGACGAAGAAGGCGACAGCGAAGAAGCCGATGAAGTAGAAGCCGAGCCCGACCATCGCGCGGAAGGCCCAGAACATCAGCGGCACATTGGGAACGGTGAGCGCGGCGGCCTTGGCGATATCGTCCTCGGTCGCGTTCTCGATGTCCGGCCGGTAGAGCTTCACGAGAAGGCCGTAGCCGAGATCGCGCCAGCTCTTGTCGAAGACGGCCCGCGCCTGGGTATCGGTCTTGTCGGCGCGGACCTTCTGCAGCGCCACATAGGCGGCGATGCCGTCCCTGATCTTGACCTTGGCATCCTCGACGAGATTGACGATGCCGGGCAGCTCCTGCGTCAGCGAGCGGGTGCCGATGATGCCGAGCACATAGGGAATGCTGATGGCGAAGCTGTTCTCCTGCTTCGCGCTGTCCGGGAAGGCGATGACATTGATCGCGGCCGGGGCGGGCTCAGTGTGCCACATGGCCTCCATCGCCGCGACCTTCATCTTCTGGTTCTCGGTGGCGAGATAGCCGCTCTCGTCGCCGAGCACGACGACCGAGAGGGACGCCGCGAGACCGAAGCTTGCCGCGACCGCCATCGAGCGCTTGGCGATCTCGATGTGGCGGCCCTTGAGGAGGTACCAGGCGCTCACCGCCATGACGAAGATGGCGCCGGTGACATAGCCGGCGCTGACGGTGTGAACGAACTTCGCCTGCGCGACGGGATTGAAGATGACCGCCGCGAAATCGGCGATCTCCATCCGCATCGTGTCGGGATTGAAGATCGCGCCGACCGGATTCTGCATCCAGCCATTGGCGATCAGGATCCAGAGAGCGGAGAAGTTGGCGCCGAATGCCACAAGCCAGGTGACGATCAGGTGTCCGACCTTCGACAGGCGATCCCAGCCGAAGAAGAACATGCCGATGAAGGTCGCCTCCAGGAAGAAGGCCATCAGCCCTTCGATCGCCAGCGGCGCGCCGAAGATGTCGCCGACATAATGGCTGTAATAGGACCAGTTCATGCCGAACTGGAACTCCATGACGACGCCGGTGGCGACGCCCATGGCGAAGTTGATGCCGAACAGCGTGCCCCAGAACATGGTCATGCGCCGCCAGATCTCTCGGCCGGTCATGACATAGACGCTCTCCATGATGGCCAACAGGAACGAGAGGCCGAGCGTCAGGGGAACGAAGAGGAAGTGATACATCGCGGTGGCTGCAAATTGCAGGCGCGACAGGGTGACGACGTCGATGTCGAACATGGGCAACCCTCATGCGTGATGCTCGACGCTGGCACGGCTTCCGGGGAGTGGGCTTGATTCCGATCAAGCGCCGCCGTCAGGCTTGAGCTTTGGACGAGATGACGCACCCAAGGGCGACGGAGGCAGTTAACCTCAGTGGCCGGTGTGACCGCTGTCCTTTCCCTGGGAGGTCGAACGGGCGATCGTTCGCACCTCGCTCGCTCATGACGAGCGGCCGCCGCGGCTCGGAGGAAGCAAGCGCCCGTGCCTGTCGACGTCGTCAACTTCATTGTCTCGCAGCGCAATCCCTATAACGAACTGCTCTATGGCGGCGCCGACCGACGCTATCGCATGCGGCCGGGGACGATCGACGACGCGCTCGCGGGCATGGAAAGCGGTGGCTCGAGCCTCTTTCACCTGCACTGGGAGGAGCGGCTGCTCGTCGAGCATCGGGAGCGCGACGTGGCGGCGGCGGTCATGGCCGCGTTCGAGCAGCGGCTCGACACCTTCCTCGCGCGTGGAGGCCGGCTCGTCTGGACGATCCACAATGCGCTGCCGCACGAGCCGAGCCATCTCGACCTCTTCCTCACGCTTCGCCGCCGTCTTGCCGAACGCGCGGCGCTGATCCTCGTCCATCACGAGGCAGCGGCCGAGACGCTGGCTGGCCAATGCGCCGTCGACCGCTCGAAGCTGCAACTGCTGCCGCATCCGGCCTATTTCGGCGCCTATGAAAGCGAAGCGGAGACGCGGGTTCGCGAGCCGGACTGGCAGTCTCGCCGGCTCATGACCTTCGGCATGCTGCGCCCCTATAAGGGCTTCGACCTCCTCGCGGAGGCTGCCGCCCTGGCGCCCGACATCGGCCTCGACGTCATCGGCGAACCCGGCCCGCGCTTCGCCGCGGAGGTCGCGCCGGTGCTGGCGCGGACGCCCTCGATCGCCGTGTCGCCGAACCGCGTCGAGGATGCCGATCTGCCGGCGCTGATGCGGCGCGTGCGTGGGCTTGTTCTCCCCTATCGCGCGCTGCTCGGCTCCGGCGTGGCGCTGCTCGCGATGACTTTCGGCCGGCCGATCGTGGCACCGGACGTGCGGCAGGTGCGCGATCTTCTTCCCTTCGCCGCGCTGCGGTTTCTCTATCGTCCCCGCGACGCCGGATCGCTTGCCGCGCGCATGCGGGACCTCGTCGCGCTCGGGGAGGACCAGCAGCGGCAGCTTCGCCGCGACTTGCAGGGCGCCGCGATGCGCTTCCACCCCGAGCGCGTCGGGGCCCGCCTCTTCGCTCTTCTCGACGCCGTCAGCCGCTGATCCTCCTTGCATGCGCCGTGGCGCCGGGTGCAGTTTCGGAGGAGGCGGGGGGACTGGCGATGGAACGGATACTGCAAGGTTTCGAGCGCGCGGCGGGGGCGTCCGCTGCGGTGCGCTTCGTCGATGTCATGCTGCGCGGGGCTGGGCAGGTGATGTTCATGGACAACCCGCTGACCGGGCTGTTCTTCCTCGCCGCGATCCTCTGGGGTGCCTTCGCCGTCGGCGCACCGCTCATTGCGCTCGCCGGCCTTCTCGCGCTCGCCGTCGCGACTGCGACGGGCATGCTTGGCGGCTTCGATCGTACGTCCTGGCGGGCGGGGCTCTTTGGCTATAATGCGCTCTTGACCGGGCTGGCGCTCGGCACCTTCCTCGCGCCGGGCGCGATGCTCTTCGTCTTCGTGGTGATCGCCGCCGCCTTCTCGGTTTTCGTGACCGAGGCGGTCGGCCGCTTCCTGCGCCTTCACGCCGTCGCCGGGCTCACCTTCGGCTTCGTGCTGACGACGTGGCTGTTCCTGCTCGCGAGCCACGGCTTTGCTGGATTGCCCGCCGGTGGTCTGCCCTCGGCCGCGCTACCCGGCGGCGCGGTCGTTGTCGCCAGCGATCCACTCGCGCCGGGTGCCTTCCTCGCCGGCGTCGCGCTCAGCATTAGCCAGGTGTTCCTGAAGGACAGCATCATCGCCGCGCTGCTCTTCCTTGCCGGCCTCGCGGTCGCCTCGCTGTCCGCGGCGCTGCTCGCTATCGCCGGCGCGGTGATCGCGGTCGCGGTGGCGCATCTTGCCGGCGCCGAGAGCGATCTCGTCACCGGCGGCCTGCTCGGCTTCAGCCCGGTGCTGACGGCGGTGGCACTCGGCAGCGTCTTCGGGAAGCCGACACCGCGTGGGCTCGCCATCGCCGGCTTCGCAACCGTGGTGACCGTGATCGCGCAAGCCGGCCTCAATGCCGGCCTCGCGCCGTTCGGCCTGCCGGCGCTCACCATGCCCTTCGTGCTGGTGACATGGCTGTTCCTGCTCGCGCGGCCGGCGTCCGAGGGATGAGGCCGATCAGGTCTCGACCTTCTTCCCCTTGATGACGGCGACCACTGGGCCGAGGACGGAGGCGACAAGGCCGGCCGCAAAGCCGTTGTTGTAGAGCACCAGCCCGCCATGCAGGTCGCCGACGGCGAGCGCGGCCGAGGAATGGATGAAGCCGGCGACGATGCCCCAGTGCCAGCCGAACCGGCCCGCGATCGGCGCGAGCGTCGTGCCGAACAGGGCCGCGAGCTGCAGCGACGGGTCATGCGCGTTCCAGGGCTTGGCGAGCGTGCCGACAAAGACGCCGACCATCACCGGCACGAAATTCGCCGGGTGCTTTCCGGCCGCCGCGAAGCCGACGATCGTCATCAACGCGCCGATGGTCGGCCCGTTGAGATCGCCGCCGATGACGACGAGATAGAGCGTTCCGATCGCGCCGGAGACGCCCATATTGACCAGCGTGGCGCCGAAGCCTGCCGCGCCGATGAAATCGGCCGGCGCCTGGCCGCTCATGCGGAGGATCGAGCGGAAATGCCGCGCGGCGCCCCGATCATGCCAGAGGCCGAGTGCGGTGAGCGCGGCGAAAAGGGCGAAGAGGAAGGTGCCGAGCAGGAGATTGTTGCCGGTCGTCCAGATGAACACCGGCGCGGGCACGAAGCCATAGGAGCGGTAGAGCGCGACGACCAGCGTGCCGAGGATGCCGGCGGCGAAGCCCATATTATAGAGGCTGAGCCCGCCATGCGCCTTGAAGAGCTGGCCGGCGACCGGGACCAGCACCAGCCCCATGCCGATGCCGGTCGCCAGCGCCAGCGGCACCGTCACGGTGGGCGGAAGCGTGGTCGAGAACAGGATTTCCGAGACGACGGGCGCCAACGCGCAGCCGAAAAAGGCGGTGTTGAGATGAGCGCCGAAGGAATCGCCCTTCAGACGGCAATAGAGCCAGACGCCGCCGACGATCGGCCAGACATTCAGGAGATTCTTGCCGAACAGCGCGAAGCCGAGCACAAGCAGGAGCGCCGCCACCGCGCCGCCGGTCATCTTCGCCTCGCAGCGCCAGTAAAAGCCGCAGGCGAGGAGCGTCAGCAGCCCGGCATTGAGGAAGGCCGCGCCCTTGCCGCCGACGCCGATGTAATCGGTCACCAGCGTGTCGCGCACGAGCTGGATGGTGACGAGGCCTTGAAGCGCGGCGCGCGGGCCATCGACGAAAAGGCCGAACAGCACGAAGGCGGCGGCGAGCCCGGCCACCACCGACAGGATGAAGCGATCGGAGGTCGCCGCTGCGGGCGCGGCTTCGGTCGTGGCAGGCATCGTCGGCTCCCCATGCCGGTGTGCGGTCCCGGCCCGGGATCGAGCATAGCCCGAGTCCCGGCCGCTGTTCAGTTGGCACGATGATGGCGGGCTGCGCGCAGCGGCCGCGTTGCGCGAGCGGGGTCGAGACCGCATCTTGGCGGCGAAGCGGACGGTTCATGAGCACGATCGAGCACAATCCCTCGCAACCTTCGCCGCTGGCCGGCGAGGCAGGCGCGTGGCTTCGGGCGCAGCAGCGGGCGGGCGGCGCCTGGCTCAGGATCGCCATCGCCGTTCCGCTGGTCGCCGGAGCCTTCACGGTTGCGCAGGCCTATGTGCTTTCGCTGCTGATCGATCGGGCGCTGGCGGCGCATATGCCGCGCGCCGGGCAGGCGGGCCTCGCCGCGCTTCTCGTCGCCATCATCGCCGCGCGGGCGCTGCTCGCCTATGTCGGCGAACGGGCAGGAGCGCGTGCCTCCGAGGACGCCAAGCAGGCGATCCGTGGCGCGCTGCAGGCTTCGCTCGTCCGCCGATCGCCGGAATGGTTCCGCGACAAGAGCTCGGGCGTGATCGCCGCGCAACTCGTCGATTCCGTCGAGGCGCTCGACGGCTATTTCGCCCGCTTCATGCCGGCGATGATCGCGGCGGCGATCCTGCCGCTCGCCTTCGCCATCGGCCTGATGCCGATCGATCTCGTGGTCGGCACGCTGTTCTTCGTCACCGCGCCCCTGATCCCGGCCTTCATGGCGCTGGTCGGCTGGGGCGCCGAGGCGGCAAGCCGCCGCCATCTCACGGCCTTCACGCGGCTTTCCGGCCTCTTCGCCGACCGCCTGCGCGGCATCGTCGTGCTGAAGCTGTTCGGTCGCGCCGAGGACGAGGTGGCGCGGGTCCGCGCGGCGAGCGACGATGTCGCGGCGCGCACGCTCGGCGTGCTCCGCATCGCATTCCTGTCCTCGGCCGTGCTCGAATTCTTCGCCGCCATCGGCGTCGCCGGCGTCGCGCTTTATGTCGGCCTCAGCTATCTCGGCTATATCGATCTGCGCGGTGCGCCGCTCACCCTGCAGGCGGGGCTCTTCTGCCTGTTGATGGCGCCCGACGTCTACATGCCGCTCAGGACGCTCGCCGCGCATTACCACGACCGCGCCGCCGCAAAGGCGGCCGCCGCCGACATCGCGTCGGTGATCGGCCTGCCGGCGGCCGAGGCCGAGGACACCAACGCCACGCCGTCGCGGGCGCTTCCGGCCGGGCCGCTCGCCGTGACGCTTTCCGGCGTCGGCGTCGATGCGCCCGGGCGCGGCGTGGTGCTCCGCGACGTTGCGCTGGATATCCCGCCGGGGACGAGCGTCGCGCTGCTGGGGCCTAGCGGCATCGGCAAGTCGACGCTGGTCGAGGCGATCGCGCGGCTGCGCGTAGCCGAGGGCGCGATCGCCATCGGTGGCGTGCCACTCTCCGAGATCGGCGAGTCGGACCTCCGCAAGGACGTCGTCCTCATCCCGCAGCGGCCACGGCTCTTTCACGGTTCCATCGCCGACAATATCCGCCTGGCGCGCCCCGAAGCCGACGATGCCGCGGTCAAGGCGGCGGCGCGTGCGGCGCTGGTCATGGACTTCGCCGATCGCGGCGAGGGTCTGGCGACGCCGGTGGGCGAGCGGGGCAGGGGCATTTCCGGCGGCGAGGCGCACCGCGTCGCGCTCGCCCGCCTCTTCCTCACCGATCCCGGCCTCGTTCTGCTCGACGAGCCGACCGCCCATCTCGACGCCGCCACCGAAGAGCGGATCGTCGAGGCGATTCTCGCCTTCGCAGAAGGCCGCACGCTGATCGTCGCGACTCATTCGCAGGCCGTCGCGCGGCGCATGGACCGCATCTACCGCATCGCCGGCGGGCGGCTGCTGCCAGTGCCGCACCGACCGTCCGCGGCGCGGGAGAAGCTGCGCGAGCAGGGGGAGCCGACATGAGGCTGCTCTTCTCGCTGGTTCGCAAGCGGCTGGGCGCCTTCGCGCTGGCTCTTCTTCTGTCGATCCTGACGCTGGCAGCCGGAACCGGCCTCCTCGGCGTCTCCGGCTGGTTCCTGACCGGCGCCGCGCTGGCGGGCGCGGCCGGCGCCACGTTCGAACTCTTCGCGCCGTCTGCGCTGGTGCGCGGCTTCTCCTTCCTGCGCATCGGGGCGCGCTACGGCGAGCGGATGACCGGCCATGCCGCGACGCTGTCGCTTTTGTCGGATCTCCGTGCCGCCGTGTTCGGGCGGCTCATCCCGCTGGTGCCGCTGAAGGGCGTTTCCAGCCGCACGGGCGATTTCGTCGCCCGCCTCACCTCCGATATCGAACAGCTCGATCTTGTCCTGCTGCAGGCGTTGCTGCCCCTGATGACAGCGTTGGCGGGGGCGGGCGGTCTGGCGCTGCTGCTGGCGCTGACGCTGCCCGAGGCCTTGCCGGTGGGGCTCGCCGGCTTCGCGATCACGGCGCTGGCCGTGCCGCTGGTGCTGGTCGCCACCGGCCGAGCGGTCGGGACCGCGAGCGTCCGGGCGTCGGCCGATTTGAGGATCGCGGCGCTCGACGGCATGGACGGCTATCTCGACCTCGCGGCGCTCGGCGCACTCGAAAGCGGCGAGCGGCGCTTCGCCGAGACCGCGGCGGAGCTGCGCCGCGCGCGGCTCGCGGAAGCCCGCCGCGTTGCGCTCGGTCCCGCGCTGGCGCAACTCGGCGCCGGGCTGACCATGGCCGGTACGCTGTGGCTCGGCCTCGCCGCGGTTGAGGAGGGGCGCCTCGCGGGTCCGGTTCTTGCCGGCGTCCTGCTCGCGATCCTGGCGCTGTTCGAGGTGACGGGGCCGATCCTCCGCGGTGCGGCCCGGCTCGGCAGCGCGCTCGCAGCCGGGCGGCGGATCGAGGCGCTGGTCTCCGCCGAGCCTTCCGTGCGCGATCCGCTGGCGCCGGCGCGGCTGCCCGGCCTTGGCACGCTCGAGATCGCGGCGGCCGGCTATGCCTATGACAGCGGCCGTCCGGTGCTCGCCGATATCAGCCTGACGGCGAAACCCGGCGAGCGGATCGCGCTGATCGGGGCGAGCGGCTCCGGCAAGTCGACGCTTCTGTCGCTGATCATGCGCCTCGACGACGTCACGTCGGGCGCCATCCGCTATGGCGGCATCGACATCCGCGACGCGACGCTCGCCGACCTCCGCGCGCATATCGCGCTTCTGACACAGGATGCGCCGGTCTTCATCGGCACCGTGCGCGACAATCTGAGGATCGGCTCTCCCTTCGCCGATGATGCGACGCTGCATGCGGCGCTCGGCAATGCCCGGCTGGACGGTTTCGTCCGCTCGCTTCCGAACGGGCTCGATACCTGGCTCGGCGAATCCGGCGCGACGCTCTCCGCCGGGCAGGCGCGGCGGCTCTGCCTCGCCCGCACGCTGCTGTCGCCGGCGCGTGTCATCCTGCTCGACGAACCGACGGCGGGGCTCGACGGCGAGACCGAGGCGGAATTCCTCGGCGATCTCCTGGTCGCCGTCGAGGGACGGACGCTCATTCTCGCGACTCACGCCGCCGTCGATCACGCGGCGGTCGATCGCGTTCTGCGCCTCGAGGGCGGACGGCTGGTGTCGGCCTAGGCGGCTGGAACCGGCGCGGCTTGCTGGTGTGCCGCGATCAGCGGCCCGGCGAGACGGCAGAGGCTGGAGCCGGGACCGTCCGGACCGGCGCTGCGATAGGCGGCGCGCGAGCCTTCGACGAGCAGGAAGAGCTGGTCGGCGAGAAGCTCGGGGTCGCGCAGACCGGCCTCGCGGCAGAGGCCGATCAGCCTTTCGCGATGCGTGCGCTGCGCCCCCTCGACGGCCTTGCGGCCGGGATGCTCGGGATCGGCGATCTGGATGGCGGCGTTCATCATCGCGCAGCCGCTGTGATCGATGCCCTCGCCATGGCCGCCGACGGAATGGAGCCAGGCCTTGATCTGCTCCAGCGGGTCGCCCGGATGCGCGGCTTCGAGATCGTCCCAGACGCGGACATTCTCCGCCGCCAGCGCGCGAAGATATTCGGCAACCAGCAATTCCTTCGACTCGAAATGCCGGTAGAGCGTCATCTTGTTGGTGCTGGCCGCCTCTGCGATCGCCTCGACGCCGACGCCCTGGATGCCATGGCGAAAGAACAGCGCCCGCGCCGCCTCCAGAATGCGCTGGCGCGGCGGCACCCGCTCTCCGGCAGAAGAGCGGTGAACAGGCTGTTCACGATCGGGCGTGTCCACGGGCTTGAAATCCTGTTACCCGCCGGTAACATTTACTCATGTTACCAAACGGTACCGATCTTGGTCGGGTGTGCCTACCAAGATAGTGAAGGGAACAGCCATGACCAATATCCTTTTCGTTGCATCGAGCCCGCGCGGCGCTGCCTCGCAGTCGACCAAGGTCGCCGAGCAGCTTGTCGTCGGCATCCGCGCCGAAGACCCGACCGCCACCGTCACCCGCCGCGATCTCGCCCGCGATCCGCTTCCGCATGTCGACGAGGCGTTCCTCGGCGCGCTCTTCGCGCCGGCCGAGACGCACACGCCCGAGCAGGCGAAGCTGCTCGCCCTTTCCGACGAGCTGGTCGCCGAACTCCAGGCCGCCGACGTGATCGTCATCGCTTCGGCCATGATCAATTTCACGGTCACCTCGCAGCTGAAGGCCTGGTTCGACTTCATCGCCCGCTCCGGCAAGACTTTCCGCTATGGCCCGAACGGGCCCGAGGGCCTCGTGACCGGCAAGCGGGTCGTGGTGGTCGAGGCCAAGGGCGGCATCTATTCCGATGGCCCGATGAAGCCGCATGACTACCAGCAGCCCTGGATGCGCTTCATGCTCGGTTTCCTCGGCATGACCGATGTCGAGATCATCCAGGTCGAGGGCCAGGCTCTCGGGCCGGAGCGCGCCGAGCAGGGCGTTTCCGAAGCGGCCGAGAAGGCAGCCGCCGCGGCTCGCGCGCTGGCCGCCACCCGCGCCGCCGCCTGACGGCAGGCTGAAAAAGAAAAAGGGCGCCGGACCGGATGGTCGCGGCGCCCTTTTGCGTTGTCGGGAGGCTTACTGCTGCGGCGCGGCGGGCGCGGCCGGAGCGGCGGGGCTGTCCGTCTTGACATCGATCGACAGCAGCGTCGGCAGCGAGCGCGGGTCCGCCTCGGCCGCCGCGATGATCTTGGTGAGCGGCACCGGTGTCGCCGGCGATGCGGTCAACGTCATCGTGCCGGGCGTGCGGATGAAGGCCTGCAGCGCCGGCGCCAGCTTCTCCTGGAAGCCGGGATTTTTCAGCACCAGCATCAGCGTCAGCGGCATCGCGCCGGCGAGATCCTCGCGGTACTTCTCCGGCGTCTGGCCCTTCTTCTTCGCTTCCATGGCGATGGCGCGATCGACGATCGAGCCGTCCTTCACCACCGCCTTGCCGCTCTGGAACAGGAGGCTCGGCAGCGCGCCTTCGAGACCCTTCGGGTTCTCGAGCGCCTGACGCGTCAGGCCGGTGAGCACCGCCTCGGCGGCGATCGACCCGAAGTCCTTGATGTCGAACTTGAAATCGCTGAGCGTCAGGCTCTGGTCCGCCTCGCGCCAGTTGAGCTTGAAGCCGTAATTCGCCTGCACCTGCTGGTAGCCGAGCTCGGCGAACATGGAACGCGCGCGGGCATCGTCGATCAGCGACTGGTCGACGACGAGGTTGCGGATGTCGAGCGCCACCTGCGTCGGCACCGGGCCGATATAGTTGCCGAGATCGACACGGCCGCGATCGACGGCGCCGACGGTCTTGCCCTCCTGCACGACCGAGACATTGACCGCTTCCGCGAAGCCCATGGTCGGGATCAGCGGCAGCGGATCGGATTCGACGCCCGCTTCCTCGGCCTTCACGGCGGCGACGATCGCCTGCAGCGAGGGGAACTTGAAGCCGCCCATCGCCGCCCGCTCGGCTCCGACCGAGGTCTTGTCCGAGGCGACATCGAGATCCGCGATGCCGATCTCGCCGATGCCGTCGCTGGAATAGTCGTTGATGTGGAAATCGCCGAGATGGAAGCGGTCGACGCCGGGCGCCGTCACGTCGAGATCGACGAAGCGGAACGCGTCCCATCCGAAGGCGTAGAAGACGTTCGGGATCGCATCGAGCGCCTTCTGCCCAAGTTCTTTCTCCGACATTTGGGGATTGGCGAGCATGTCGTCGAAGAAGGCGGTGAAGCTCTTCGGCGGCTGGCGGACCTTCAGGTTCTCCAGTTCGATGCTGCCGAAGCGCGTCTTGCCGCCGGGAATCTCGAAGGAGAGGTTGGTGTATTTCTCGAGCGCCAGCGCATTGCGCCAGCGGCCGTCGCCGACGCCGCCCTGATAGCGATCGGGGTCGAACACGTCGATGATCGCATTCAGGTCCATCTTGAAGGCTTCGAGCTTGTCGGCCCGCATATTGACGAGACCATCGGGGCTCGGCGTTTCCTGCGTGAAGGGACCCGCCACGACGTGGTCGATCATGCCCTTCTGCATCCCCGTCAGCGTGAAGCCGCCATAGGAAGCGTTGGTCGTCTGGTTCTCGAAGGTGGTCGTCGAATCGACGCTGTCGATCTTGAGCGAGGCGATCGTCGTCTGCGCTGCGATCGCATAGGCCTTGACCATCGCCGTGAACGGCCGCGCCGGATCGAACACGAAGCCCGTGAAACTCGGCACCGTCAGCGTGTCGGCGGTGATCGGGCCGAGCTTGACGTCGGCGAAGGCGCCGAACACGGCGCGGCTGTCGCTGGTGGTCACCGAGACGGCCGTGAAGCCGCCATCCGGCGTCTGGCCATAGCCGGTGACGGCGACCTGGCCGAACGAGATCTCGATCTTGGTCGACAGCGTCTCGCTGCGGATGGTGAGGTTCTTCAGCGTCGCGGTGCGCGAGGCGTCGTCATAGGTGAGCGACTCGTAGCCGGCGACCCAGTTGGGCGAGGCGTCGATATCGGTGACCCAGCCGCGGATCGCGGTCTCGACGGGCTCCTCGGCAAACGCCGGCGCGGCCGCGGCGACGAAGGCCGCCGAAAGGCCGAGGACGAGGATGCGGGTCTGCGTGCTCCGGCGGGCCATGGCGGCGCTCCTGGATCGGAAGGACGGATCGGGGCGGGGCAGGACGCCCCGGCGCGGGCCGGGGCGTCCGTCGTCAGGTGTCAGTTATTGGCCTGGACGTCGATGCCGAGCAGGCCCGGGATCGAGGAGGGATCGGACATCGCCGACTGGCCGATGGACTGGATCAGCACGGGCTGCGCCGGCTTCAGCATGACGGTGAAGCTCTTCGGATCCTTGAGGAAGGCGGTCACGGCATCGACCACCTTCTGCTGGAACGCGGCGTCGTTGATGTTGAGCTGGCTGAAGCCGAGCGGCAGCGCCGCCGGGAGCATCATGGCGAGGCTGTCGCGGGTGGTGCCCATCGACTTCGCCTGCATCTCCAGCACCTTGTTGGCGATGCCGGCGTCCTCGAAGCGGATCGTGGCGTTCTCGAGCGTTGCCGTCGAAGCCAGCGCGTTCATGTCGTTCTGGCTCTGCAGCTTCTCGCGCGGCAGGCCGCCGAACGAGCCGGTGATCGTCAGCTTGCCCATGTCCTTGCCGTCGACCTCGATCTCGTTGATCGCAAGCGACTGCTTGGCATTGTCATAGGAGGCGCCGACATTGAAGTTGAGCAGCAGGCTCTGGTAGCCGAGCTGGTCGAGGGTCGCCTTGGCCTGCGGCTCGGTGGCAATCACGGCCTGCGGCACCGAGACGCCGGCGACGGAGAACTTCACGTCGCCCGGCTGGCCGTCGACGACATTCGTGAGGTCGATGGAGACCTTGTCGACCTTGACCGGCTCCGGCTGGTCTTTCTTGTTGGTCGCCGAGATGCCGGCGATTTCGAAATGCGAGAACGGCGTCAGCTTGACGTCGCCAGCGAGCTCGGCCGGGGTCGGGACCACGGCGTCGTTGCTGAGGCCGGTCGTCCAGTTCAGCGTGTTGTCGCCCTTGAGCAGCTTGCCGCCGTCGAAGGCGATCGACGTCGCGGTGAAGCCGCCCGGCTGGCGGTCGGCCGGATTGGTGACGACGATGGCGGGGATGGTGACCTCGCCGTTCTTCTTCGACAGGATCTTGAAGTCGCTAACGGTCACGACATCGCCACTGGCGGTGGCCGAACCGTAGCTCGCCTGGCCGTCGCCGCGCGCCTGCACGACCGCGACGATGTCGTCGGCGACCTTCTTGGCGTCCGATGCGGCGAAAGCCGCGCTCGACAACAGCAGCGCCGAGAGCACCGCCAGGCCGGACGCGGCGGAACGGCCAGCAAACGAAACTTTCATCTTGTCCTCCAGGGAACGGTTTCTTGGCATCGGCAACCTGCCGGATATGCAGTCGGCGGCATTCTGTAATGAAGTTCGTGGCGAGAGCAAGAACACCCCAGCCAGGCGGTGAACGCCGTCATAGCGCGCGCGTTGCAAGCCGAGCGGATGGCGATCGGTCGCGCCCTGGCGCTCTTTGCTTTGCGCGCGGCCCCCTTATCATTGCCGGCTGCACGTCATCCCCGGACGGATCCCCATGCTCGCGATCTTCGCCATCTTCTGCGGCGCCGGCCTCGGCGGCGTCCTGCGCTACGGGATCACCGTCGGCGGCGGCAAGCTGCTCGGACTCGATTTCCCCTGGGCGACGCTCGCCATCAATATCACGGGCTCCTTCGTGATGGGCATGGCCGCGGCCTGGTTCGTCATCAAGGGCGCCGCTTCCGGCCCGCCGGAATGGCGGCTGTTCCTGACGACGGGCGTCCTCGGCGGCTATACGACCTTCTCCACCTTCTCGCTCGACGCCGTCTATCTCTGGGAGCGCGGCGCGGCGGGGCAGGCGGCGATCTATGTCCTCGGCTCCTTCGTGATCTCGCTCGCGGCGCTCGGCGCCGGTCTCGCGCTCGTCAGGGCGCTCATCGGATGATATGAGGCGCCTTCGAAAGAAGGACTCCCGCCGATGGCGACCGTCGTCACCAAGACCGTCCAGCCGGACGAGGCCGATATGCGCCTCGACCGCTGGTTCAAGCAACATTATCCCGGCCTCTCGTTCGGCCATCTCCAGAAGCTGCTCCGCTCGGGACAGGTGAGGGTCGATGGCGCGCGCGCCAAGACCAACGATCGCGTCAATCCCGGCCAGACGATCCGCATCCCGCCGCTCGGCGTCGACGAGGCCGGCGGCAGCCCGCATGTCGCGCGTCCGGCCGGCGCGCGCGGCGGCGTCGCCGACCAACTGATGGAGATGTGCCTCTACCAGGACGATCAGGTCTTCGTCTTCAACAAGCCCTGGGGCCTCGCGGTCCAGGGCGGCTCCGGCCTCTCGACGCATGTCGACGCGATGCTGGAGGCGCTGCGCGACGCCAAGGGCCAGAAGCCGCGCCTCGTCCACCGCCTCGACCGCGAGACGAGCGGTGTCCTCGTCGTCGCCCGCACGCGCCTCGCCGCCTCCAAGCTCGCTGCAAGCTTCCGCGCCCGCACCACGCGCAAGATCTACTGGGCGCTGGTCAAGGGCGTTCCACGCCCGACGCAGGGCCGCGTCTCGACCTGGCTCGCGCGCGACGGCGGGCCGGCCGGCGAGAAGATGAAGGTCGCCCGCCATGGCGACGACGATGCCAGCCACGCCGTCTCGCTCTATTCGGTGGTCGACGTCGCCGGCCAGAATCTCGCCTGGCTGACCATGCGCCCCGTCACCGGCCGCACGCACCAGTTGCGCGCCCATGCCGCCCATATCGGCCATCCGATCATCGGCGATTCCAAATATTTCGAGGCCGACACCAACTGGACCTTCCCCGGCGGCATGCAGAACAAGCTGCATCTCCATGCGCGGCGTATCGTCATTCCCCATCCCTCCGGCGGAACGATCGACGTCACGGCGCCATTGCCGCCGCATATGCTGCAGAGCTGGAATCTCCTCGGCTTCGAGACCGATCTCGGCGGGGAGGCGGAGCCGGACGAAAATGAGTGATCTCTTCGATATCGGCCCCGATGGCCACGAGCCGCGCGATCCGATGCGCTCGGCGCAGGCGCCGCGCCCGTTGCCGAAGCGGTTCTATGCCGAGGTTTCGGCCGAGCGCGGCGAGGACGGGCTCTTCGCCATCCGCCTCGACGGCCGCCCGGTGAAGACCCCCGCCCGGGCCGTCCTTGCCGTCGCCGACGAGGCCGTCGCCGAAGCGATCGTGGCGGAATGGCGCGTGCAGGAGGGTGTGATCGACCCGGCCAGCATGCCGCTCACCCGCCTCGCCAACTCGGCGATCGACGGCGTCGCCCGGGATCCGGCCGCGGTGCGCGCCGAGATCCTCAATTTCGCAGGCACCGATCTCCTCTGCTATCGCGCCGACGGCCCCGAACGGCTTGTGGCGCTGCAGGAGGAGCACTGGACGCCGCTGATCGACTGGATGGACGAGCGCTTCGCCGCCCGCTTCATCCTCGCCGAGGGCGTGATGCATGTCGCCCAGTTTCCCGAGACCATCGAGGCGGCCGACTTGGCGCTCGGCGACCCCGACGTGCTGGCGCTCGCCGCGCTCTCGACCATCACCACGCTGACCGGCTCGGCGATTCTTGCGCTGGCCGTGCTGCATGGCCGCCTGACCGCGTCCGAGGCCTGGGCCGCGGCCCATGTCGACGAGGATTACGAGATCAGCCTCTGGGGCGAAGACGACGAAGCCACGGCGCGCCGCGCCGCGCGCTGGCGCGAGATGCAGGCGGCGGCGCTGGTGCTCGCCGCCCGCTGATGCGGCGCGACCGCGGGCATCAGGGCTTGCGGGAAAGCGTCGCCGTCGCGGAGAGCGCCTGGCCCTTGTGCTCGCCGATCCAGCCCCAGACGAGCGTCTCGCCGGTGCGGATGAGCACGACATTGCCATTGAGGCAGCCATGGCCGGTCGCCGGATCGACGCCGCCGCGGGTGATAGTCTCGGCGTAGAAGCTGGTCGTGCCCTTCTCGCCGACCTTCTCCAGCGTTCCGCCGCAGGACTGGTCGGAATAGTCGATGGTCGCCGGCTCGCGCGAGAAATCGATGGCGATGGCGTAGGAGCCCGGTTCGTTCGACTGCTTGAACGATCCGGTCCATGTGCCCGAGATCGGCTCGGCAGCGGCGAGGCCTGCGCTGACGGTGAGCATGGCGGCCGGGAGGGCGACGAGGGCGATCCGGCGAAGCGATGTCATGGGTCTCTTCCCTGAATTTCAGGCGACGGAATCATCGCCGCGCACAAGCCTAGCGTGCATCGGTTTCCGTTGTGTTGCAGACGGCATGAAAGTCCGAACGATCGGCCGGTCGCCGTCCATGCGCCGCTGTCCCCAGTCGCCGTGCGGGCCCCGTTTCAACATCGGCGCGAGGCGCTATAACTCGGCTGCGACCGGCATGCGGGGGAGGGCGAGGCGATGAAGCATATCCTTGAGGAGCTCGAGGTCCGGCGGGCCGCGGCGCGTCTCGGCGGCGGCGAGAAGCGCATCGCCGCTCAGCATGCGAAATCGAAGCTGACCGCGCGCGAGCGGCTCGAAGTTCTGCTCGACGAGGGCTCCTTCGAGGAGTTCGACATGTTCGTGCAGCACCGTGCCACCGATTTCGGCATGGAGAAGACGCGTATCGCCGGCGACGGCGTCGTCACCGGCTGGGGCACGGTCAACGGTCGGCCGATCTTCGTCTTCGCCAAGGATTTCACAGTGTTCGGCGGCTCGCTCTCCGAGGCGCATGCCGAGAAGATAACCAAGATCCAGGACATGGCGCTGAAGAACGGCGCGCCGATCATCGGCCTCTTCGACGCCGGCGGCGCCCGCATCCAGGAGGGCGTCGCGGCGCTCGGCGGCTATGGCGAGGTCTTCCAGCGCAATGTGCTCGCCTCGGGCGTCATTCCGCAGATCTCGGTCATTCTCGGCCCCTGCGCCGGCGGCGACGTCTATTCGCCGGCCATGACCGACTTCATCTTCATGGTCCGCCATTCGAGCTACATGTTCGTCACCGGCCCGGATGTCGTGAAGACGGTCACCAACGAGACCGTGACGGCCGAGGAACTGGGCGGCGCCAGCGTGCACACGACCCGCTCGTCGATCGCGGACGGCGCCTATGACAACGATGTCGAGGCGCTCCTTGCGATGCGCCGGCTCGTCGACCTCCTGCCGATGAACAACCGCGCGGCGCTCCCGGAAATCGAGAGCGCGGACCCGGCCGACCGGATCGAGATGTCGCTCGACACGCTCGTTCCCGATAATCCGAACAAGCCCTACGACATCAAGGAATTGATCCTGAAGGTCGTGGACGAGGCCGATTTCTTCGAGATCCAGGAGGCCTTCGCCCGCAACATCGTCACCGGCTTCGGGCGGGTCGAGGGCCGAACCGTCGGTTTCGTCGCCAACCAGCCGATGGTGCTCGCGGGCGTTCTCGACAGCGACGCCTCGCGCAAGGCAGCGCGCTTCGTGAGGTTCTGCGACGCCTTTTCGATCCCGATCGTTACCTTCGTCGACGTGCCCGGCTTCCTGCCCGGCACGGCGCAGGAATATGGCGGTCTCATCAAGCATGGCGCGAAGCTGCTCTTCGCCTATGGCGAGGCCACGGTCCCGAAGATCACGGTGATCACGCGCAAGGCCTATGGCGGCGCCTATGACGTGATGGCATCGAAGCATCTGAGGGGCGACATCAACTATGCCTGGCCCTCGGCGCAGATCGCGGTCATGGGCGCCAAGGGCGCGGTCGAGATCATCTTCCGCGCCTCGGCCAATGGCGACGCGGAGGCGCTGGCGGCGCGCACGAAGGAATATGAGGACCGCTTCCTCTCACCCTTCGTTGCGGCCGAGCGCGGCTATATCGACGAGGTGATCATGCCCCACTCGACCCGCCGCCGCATCGCGAGCGCGCTACGCCTGCTGCGCGGCAAGGCGCTCGAAAATCCCTGGAAGAAGCACGACAATATTCCGTTGTGAGGCAGGACTTCACAGGAAGAGTTTGAAGCGTTGACCAAGGCGGCGCGCAATCGCTGCCATCTTCATGTCTGCCGTGAACAGGACCTCGCGCTGTTGGGCGGCGAGCGCGAGATAGAGGCAGTCATAGATCGGGTGGCGCTCCCGGAGGGCCATACTCAAGGCTGAATGCAGGACGTCAGTATCGGGAATGAGGGTCACGATCGGCACGACTTCGTCGAGCGCCATCATGCCGAAATCGACGGAAAGCACGCCGGCTCGGATATTCTGCCAGACAGTGCTGCCGATCTCGACTGCGAAGAGGCTCGGCGCGATCCTCTTTTCCTCCGCGAGGATCGCCGCGCGTGCCTCGGCAGACCAAGGCAGATCAACGATCAGTCCCGCGGCCGCGCTGGCGTCAATAACGGCCATGACCAGTGTCGCGGTCCTGCCGGATGATCGCGACCGGGTCGACCACTGGCTTGCCGATGGTCGTCGCGCGGATGGCATCGAGCGCGGCAAGGCGTTCCTCGACAGGCCGTGCTGCGTAGCGGTCGATCAGTTCCCGAAGAACCTGTTCGGCCGACTTGCCGTCTGCCTTGGCGCGCTGCTTGAAGCGCTCGGCGACGGCGTCATCGATATTGCGGACCAGCATCTGCGCCATGGTCATCTCCTATGCTATCGCGATGATAGCATAGGGAGTGGAGACGCAGGCGCAAGTGCCCCTTGCAAAGCTACCCGTCGACGAACGCTACAAGCTTCTCGTTGTAGAGCGACGGGTTCTGCCAGTGCGCGAAGTGGCTGACATCAGGGAGGATCAGCAGCGTTGCGCCCGGAATGAGCTTGGCGAGTTCCGCCGTGTGCTCCTGCTTGATGCCCTCGTCATAGGCGCCGTCGGCGATCACCGTCGGCGTCGTGATCTTTGCCAGTTGCTCGGGCTTGTAGTCCGGCTGGCTGTACCAGAGGGCGACCAGGGCGTTGACGAAGGCCTCGTAGTCGTTCGGCGTCGGCGAGAGCTTGGCGTAGTCCTGTCCGGCCTTCTCGATATATTTCGAGAACACCGGATCCTTGTCGACATCGGGCTTCACGCCGGACGCGTTGTAGTTGGACCCGAAGGCCCAGAGCTTCGACAGCCGCTCCGGATGATTGATCGCGATGTCGAGCCCGGTGATGCCGCCGTCCGACCAGCCGACCAGCGCCACCTTGTCGATCTTCAGATGATCGAGGACGGCGAGCGCATCGGCCGCAAAGAGATCGTAGGAGAACGGCTTGTCGCCTTTCGTCGAGCGGCCATGGCCGCGCGTGTCGATGACGATCACCTCGTGCTTGTCGGTGAGTGCCGGCAGCTGGTTGCCCCAATAGTCGGAATTGCCGAGGCCGCCATGGAGGAGGAGTACCGGCGAGCCCTTGCCCTCGCCGAAGGTCGCGTACCAGATCTTCGCGCCGTCGGTCTCGACGGTGCCGGTCGTGTCGGGCTTGGGAAGCGGCTGCGGGTCGGGCAGCGTCTTCCAGAGCTCTTCCGCCATCGGCGCGGCGGTGGCGGCGGCGAGAAAAGCGATGGCAGCGAATGCGCGCAGCAGCGGCGCGGCGGCAAAACCGAATGGCCTCAGCATGGATATCCCCCTCCAGAATTGAGCGCGAAAGCGGCCCATCAAGAGCACATCCGGCCACCGCCGCGGTCAAGCCGCGGCCGTTCACGGCGCGGGCGGAAGGGGAACGATTTTTCCTGTTCAGGAGGCTGTGGCGTCAGGCCGGGCCGGTGAGGCTGATATCGGGCCGCGCGGCAACGCCGCTCGCATCGATCGCCGCCCGCCAGGCGGCGACGGTCCGCCCCTCGACCACGAGGCCTGGCGCTATATCGGCGAGCGGGACGAGCACGAAGGCGCGCTCGACGAGTCGTGGATGCGGGAGAGCGAGGCCCGGCTCGTCGAGATGCTGCCCACCATAATCGAGGATATCGATGTCGAGCGTGCGCGGTCCCCATCTGACCGCGCGCTCGCGGCCGTGGCGACGCTCGATGGCGAGGCAGAGATCAAGCAACGCGCGCGCCGGGAGGCTGGTCTCGACCGCCACGCAGGCATTCAGATAGGGGCCCTGCGGCACGGGTCCCCAGGGCGGCGTCTCGTAGACCGGCGAGATCGCGGTGACGGCGACGGCGTCGGCGGCTGACAGCGCCGCGACAGCCGAGCGCAGCATCGCCGCGCGGTCGCCAAGATTACTGCCGAGCCCGAGTGTGGCCTCAACCAAGGGCGCGCCTCCGTTCGATGGAAATGGCGACGGTGCCGGTCGCGATCTGGACGGGCGCCTCGGGCTTGGTCACCGTCACGGCAACCGCCTCGACGCGGGCAAAACTGGAGAAAATCTCCGCCGCGATGGCTTCGGCGAGTGCCTCGATGAGGCGGAAGCGGCGGCCGGTGACGACACGTTCCACCGCCGCGATAAGCTGGCCGTAATGGACCGACTTCGACATCTCGTCCGTCCTTCCGGCCTCGCGAAGGTCGACCTCGCAGGCAAGATCGATGCGGAAGCGCTGACCGAGCGCCTCCTCCTCAGGCAGCAGGCCGTGAAAGGCGAAGAAGCGCAGGTCGGTGATCAGGATGCGGTCGGTCATCGGATGGAGGTGTCTCGCTCGGGCGCCTCGACGGTCAATGCCGCCGGCGCGGAAAGGATCGCATCAGTGACGGCGAGCGCCTCGCGATGCGGCGCCACGTCATGGGCGCGGACGATCGATGCGCCATGGGCGGCCGCGACGAGATGGGCCCCGAGCGTGCCGAGCAGCCGTTCGCGCGGCTCGCGGCCGGTCAGTGTGCCGATGAAGCGCTTGCGCGAGGCGCCGACCAGGACCGGGTAGCCGAGCGCGACGAGCCGCGGCAGGCCGGCGAGGATGGCGAGATTCTCGGCGGCGTCCTTTCCGAAGCCGATGCCCGGATCGATCACGATCCGCTTGTCGGCGACGCCGGCGGCCCCGGCAGTCGCGATGGCGCGGTCGAAGAAGCGGAGCATGCCGTCCATGATCGCGTCCGGGCCGTAGGTGAGTTCCCATTCCCAATGGCCGATGACGAGGACGGCGTCATGGGCGGCGGCCGCCGCGGCGATGGCGGGATCGCGCCGGAGGCCCGTCACGTCGTTGACGATCCGCACGCCGGCCTTGAGCGCGGCATCTGCGACGCTCGCCTTGTAGGTGTCGATCGAGAGCGGCGGCCCGCCGCCCGCCGCGAGCGCCGCGATCACCGGCATGATGCGCTGCAGCTCGGTTTCGGCGTCGATGGCCACCGCGCCGGGACGGGTCGATTCACCGCCGATATCGATGATGTCGGCGCCCTCGACCGTCATGCGCCATGCCGCCGCGACCGCCTCGGCGAGCGCGAAATGATCGCCGCCATCGGAGAAGCTGTCGGGGGTGACATTGAGGACGCCCATCACGAGCGTCCGGCCGGTGCTGCGTCGATCGAGCAGGAGCGGGGAGGGCGTGCGATCCATCCCGTCAGAGAACCGAGAACACCTGGCCGGTCAGCGCGCCCTCGACGCTCTTCGAGAAGGCGAGGGCGGCCCGCGCGGCCGGGACCGGCTCGTGGCCGCGGAAGAAGGGTCCGTAGCCTTCCATGGATTCGGTGAGCACGCCGGGGCTGACGGCGTTGATCCGCTTTGGCGCGAGTTCGATCGCGGCGGCGCGCACGAAGCTGTCGATGGCGCCATTGACCATTGAGGCCGAACTGCCCGCGACGATCGGATCATGCGAGAGCACGCCGCTCGTCAGCGTGAACGAGCCGCGCTCGGAGAGATGCGCCCGGCCGATCAGCACCAGATTGACCTGGCCCATCAGCTTGTCGGCGATGCCGATGCCGTAATCCGCGGCGCTCATCGCCGCGAGCGGGGCGAACTTCACCTTGCCGGCCGCCGAGACCACCGCATCGACGGTGCCGAGCTTCTCGAAGGCGGCGCGGATCGAGCCGGCATCCGTGATGTCGAGGGCGATGTCGGCGCCGCTGCGCCCGGCGCGGATGATGTCGTGGCGGGCGCCGAGTTCGGCGGCGACCGCCGTGCCGAGGACGCCCGAGGCGCCGACGAGGAGGATCTTCACGCGCTATCTCCGAAGCTTGGGGCAGGGCGGAATCGACCGCCCGCGGGTGATGTCTTAGCCGACGGTGCTTTGCTCAGGAACCATCGAGAAAGCCGGTCAACAACCGGTTGAACGCGGCCGGGTCTTCGAGAAGGCCGGAATGTCCGACATCGGGCAGGATCGCCAGCTCGGCGCCCGGGATGAGCGCGGCCAGCTCGCGGGTATGCTCGGGCTTGATGGCTTCCTCATTGGCGCCATCGGCGATCATCGTCGGGACGTGGATGCCGGCAAGCTGCTCGGGCGTGAAGTCCGGCTCCTCGTTCCACATCTCGGTCACGTCGCGGACCGTTGCCGCGTGATCGTCGACGAGGCTCGCGACATCGACCTTGAGCTGGGAAAGGAAAGTGGGGCCGGAGGAGGGGATGAGGCCGTCCGGACTGAAATTGGCGCCATAGGTGAAGAGGCGCGTGATGCGATCGGGATGATGGATGGCGATGTCGAGGCCGATGATGCCGCCATCGCTCCAGCCGGCGAAGGCCGCCTTCTTGATCTTCAGATGATCCATCAGCGCGATGACGTCGCCCATCATGAGGTCGTAGGAGATCGCCTGGCCGGATCTCGTGCTCCGGCCCTGGCCGCGGCTGTCCACGACGACGACGCGGTGATCGGTCTTCAGCGCCGGGATCTGGTAGCGCCAGTCGACCGAGCTGCCGAGCCCGCCATGCAGCAGGATGACCGTGTCGCGGCCCTTGGGATTGTAGATGCCGTACCAGATCCGGACGCCGTTCACATTGGCGAATCCGGCATGGTCTGGGTGGGGGAGGAGCGATTGCGGCGCGGCGGGCATGGCGCCGACATAGCCGAGTTCCGCCATAGGTATCGTGCAGAGCGCCATGGCGACGGCGGGAACGAGAAGTGCGCGGACGGCACGCATGACGGGGTTTGCTCCACCACGGCCGGCGCTGCGCTGCCCCATCGCCGGCGCCGATCAACCGCTTTCTATCAAATAGGGCGGCCGGCGCGAATCACGATCTCTCCATTCGGTTAAGCCTTGCTGGGTACGGCCGGCCGGCCGGCGATTGCGGCTGCTTCGGCGCCGCCCTAGAAAAGGAAGCCGTGCCGGCAAAGGGCCGCGGCAGGGGGAGAGAGCATGTTCGGCAAGATCCTGATCGCGAATCGTGGCGAGATCGCCTGCCGGGTGATCAAGACAGCGCGGCGCATGGGCATCGCGACGGTCGCGGTCTATTCCGAGGCGGATCGCGATGCGCTGCATGTCGAGATGGCCGACGAGGCGGTCGCGATCGGGCCGGCGCCGGCCGCGCAGTCCTATCTCGTCATCGACAGGATCGTCGAGGCCGCGCGGCAGACAGGCGCCGAGGCGGTACATCCGGGCTACGGTTTCCTCTCCGAGCGCCCCGCCTTCCCCGAGGCGCTGGAGGCGGCCGGCATCGCCTTCATCGGACCCAATCCACGCGCCATGGCGGCGATGGGCGACAAGATCGAATCGAAGCGCGTCGCCGCGGCGGCGCATGTCTCGACGGTTCCCGGCCATCTCGGCGTCATCGCGGACGATGAGGAGGCCGTGCGGATCGCGCGCGAGATCGGCTTCCCGGTCATGATCAAGGCTTCGGCCGGCGGCGGCGGCAAGGGCATGCGCATCGCCCGTGACGAGACGGCCGTGCGCGAGGGCTTCCGCCTCGCCACCTCCGAGGCGCGCTCGTCCTTCGGCGACGATCGCGTCTTCATCGAGAAATTTATCACCGATCCGCGCCATATCGAGATCCAGCTCATCGCCGACAAGCACGGCCATGTCGTCTGGCTCGGCGAACGCGAATGCTCCATCCAGCGCCGCAACCAGAAGGTCATCGAGGAGGCGCCGTCGCCGCTGCTCGATGCCGAGACACGCCGCGCGATGGGCGAGCAGGCGGCGGCGCTCGCCAGAGCCGTCGGCTATGATTCGGTCGGCACGGTCGAGTTCGTCGCCGGGCAGGACAAGAGCTTCTTCTTCCTCGAGATGAACACGCGCCTGCAGGTCGAGCATCCGGTGACCGAACTCGTCACCGGCCTCGATCTCGTCGAGGAGATGATCCGCGTCGCCGCCGGCGAGCCGCTGCGCTTCGGCCAGGACGATGTGAAGCTGAAGGGCTGGGCGATCGAGAGCCGCATCTATGCCGAGGATCCCTACCGCGACTTCATGCCCTCTATCGGGCGGCTGACACGCTATCGCCCGCCGGCCGAGGGCACGCATCGCGACGTCACCGTGCGCAACGATACCGGCGTCGTCGAAGGGTCGGAGATCGCAATCCACTACGACCCGATGATCGCCAAGCTGGTGACCCATGCGCCAACCCGCGAGGCGGCGATCGACGCCATGGCCGACGCGCTGGACGGGTTTGAACTCGACGGCATCCGCCACAATGTGCCGTTCCTCGCCGCGCTGATGGCGCATCCGCGCTGGCGCGCCGGCAACCTCTCCACCGCCTTCATCGCCGATGAGTTTCCGGGAGGCTTCGCGGGCGTGACGCCGGACGAGGCCGCTCTCGAGGGGCTGGCCGCGCTGGCGCTGACTTTCGAGCGTGCTGCCATGGCCCGCCTCGCAGGGCTACCGGGACGGCTGCGGCCCGGCGCGGCGCCCGCCCCGCAGGCTTTCGCGGTCAAGATTGCGGGACGGCTCGTCGCGCTGCGCATTCTCAGCCGCGAAGCCGGCGTCACGGAAATCGAGACGGAAGCGGGGCGGCTGATCTCGGTCAAGGGCCTCTGGACGCCCGGCCAGCGCGTCTGGAGCGGCACGATCGACGGGGTGCCGGCGGTGGTCCAGGTGCAGGGCACGGGCGCCGACTGGCGCCTCGTTCATGGCGGGGCGGATCTTCTCGCCCGGGTGATGAGCCCGCGCGTCGCGGCGCTGGACGCTCTGATGCCGGAAAAGCGGGTCTCGGACAGCGCCAAGGCGCTGCTCTGCCCGATGCCGGGCCTCGTCGTCTCGATCGCGGTCGAACCGGGTCAGCCGGTGAAGGCGGGCGAGACGCTGGCCATCGTCGAGGCGATGAAGATGGAGAACATCCTGCGCGCCGAGCGCGATGTCGTCGTGGACGCGATCAAGGCGAAGGTCGGCGACAGCCTGCCGGTCGACGCGGAGATCATGACCTTCGCCTGAGCGGCGAAGGGAAGCCCGGCCGCCTTTCAGTCGGCGGCGGCGAGGCTGTCTTCCTTGACGTTCATCTGATTGCCACGCCATTCGAAGCCGCTGCCGGAAACAGCGGCGACCCAGAGCACGGGCAGAGAGAGATCGCGCACGATCAGCGCCAGCGTCGGGCGGATGCCGGCGCGCCAGCCGAGTCCGATCGCCATCAGCACTTCGGCACCGTACCAGGCGACGGCATAGGCGGCGACCAGCCAGAACGGAATGACCTCGGCGGCCGCCAGCGCAGCCGCGACGATGATCGGAAACACGCCGCCGACAACGAGTTCCGCGCAGAAGAAGACGGGGAAGGTGACGCGGCGCAGCCGCGCCCAGCGCAACTGCCGGCTCCAGACCGCCTTCAGCGTCCGCCGGCCGATCGGCTGAGGGAAGGGCAGATGGACGAGATGCACGTCGAGACCGGCGCGGCGGATGATCTTCGTCGAGGCCGCGTCCTCGGCCGGATCGGCGGCGAGCGCCTCGATCGAGCCGTGGCGGTCGAGATTCTCGCGGCGCCAGAGCATCGACTTGCCCTGCGCAAAACCGTTGCCGATCGCGTCCGAGAACAGCTGCCAGCGCGCCTGGAAGGTGTTGAGGAAGGCGCATTCGATCTCGCCATAGGCGCCGTCCGGTGCGTCGCCGAGCGGGGGCGAGCAGACGAGGCCGGTTCCGGGCACCCAGCGGTCGAGCAGGCGAAGCAGATAATCCGGCGGCATCAGGACATTGCTGTCCGCCATGACGATCCAGTCATAGCGCGCTGCCTTCCAGCCCTTCACCAGATTGTTCAGCTTCGGATTGATGCTGATGCGGTCGTCGCCGACGAGGAGGCGCGAGGGCACCGCGGGATGCTCGGCCATGATCCGCCGCGCCAGCGGGATGACCGGGTCCTTCTCGCTCGCGACGCAATAGACGATCTCGAACTCGGGATAGTCGATCGTGTAGGCGGAGCGGATCGTCTCCTCGATCGCGTTCTCCAGCCCGCAAAGAGGACGAAGGATCGAGACCGGCGGATGCGCCGGCAGCTTGGCGGGAATGCGCCCGACGGCAAAGCGGCCGCGGACCGTGACGATCAGGATGGAAACGAAATGGACGCCGGCCGTGACGATGCAGAAGGCGGCGCCGAGGACTACAAGCAAGAGCTCGATCTCGGCGTCCATCATGCGGTCTCGCGGAAGCTAAGGCGGGCAATCTGCAAGGCACACATCATTTCGTGACGAATCCCCGTACCTGCCGCCGCGCGGGCCTCGCCCCCCGGCTCAAAGGTGGTGACTGAACCAGGTAACGGCTTGATGACGACAACGAATAACTAGACGGGAGGTTGCCGCGCGTGCAAGACCCCGCCGGCAATGGCGCGGGAATGCCGCGGCAACGCTTGGGAAAAGGTGTCATGGCGACCATCGGACCGACCGCGCTCTTCGATCTCGACGGCACATTGACCGATCCCTATCCCGGCATCAGCGGATCGATTCTCTACGCGATCGAACGCCTCGGGCGCCCGCCGGTCGACGAAGCGACGCTGCGCGCGGCGATCGGCCCACCGCTCGAAGCGAGCTTCGCGGCCATGCTCGGCGGCGACGCGCTGCTCGCCAAGGAGGCGCTGGCGCATTACCGCGAGCGCTATGCGCCGGTCGGCCTCTACGAGAACAAGGTCTTCGACGGCATTCCGGAGGCGCTGGCCCATCTCAAGACGAGCGGCGTGCAGCTCTTCGTCGCGAGCTCGAAGCCGCGCGTCTTCTGCGAGCGGATCATCGAGCATTTCGGTCTCGGCTCGTTCTTTGTCACCGTCCACGGCTCCGAATTCGACGGGACGCGCGTCGACAAGGGCGACCTCATCGCCCATGTCCTGGCGACGGAAGCGATCGACGCCGCCCGCTGCGTGATGATCGGCGACCGGCGCCACGACATTTCGGGCGCCCGCCGCAACCACCTTCGCGCCATCGCGGTCGGCTGGGGCTATGGCACCGCCGAGGAATTCGCCGCGACCCCGCCGGATCGCATCGTCGAGACGGTGCCGGCGCTCGCCGAGGCGGTTCTTGCCGAACTCGGGGTCGCATGATGAGTCGCGCCAGCCTCCATGTCAGCATCACCGGCCGCGTTCAGGGCGTCGGCTACCGCGCCTTCGTCGAAGGCGAGGCGGTGGCGCGGGGGCTCTCGGGCTGGGTGCGCAACCGCCGCGACGGCAGCGTCGAGGCGGTGTTCTCCGGCGAGGCCGAAGTGGTCGAGGCGATGATCGAGGCGTGCCGCCGCGGGCCGCGCCATGCGGTCGTCGAGGCGGTCACGGTGCTCGGCGAGGCGGAGCCGCAGGACGGCCCGTTCCTCGTGGTGCCGAGCCTCTAGAAGCCGCTGACCGTCGGCCCGAACAGCCGCTCGAACTCGGCGCGCAGCACCGAATCAGCTTCGGTCATCGAGACGAGATGGCCGAGATCGGCGAGGCTGGTGACGCCGTGCTCGCGCACGCCGCAAGGCACAATGCCGTCGAAATGGCCGAGATCCGGATCGACATTGAGCGAGATGCCGTGAAACGTCACCCAGCGGCGGACGCGGATGCCGATCGCGGCGATCTTCGATTCGGCGCCGATGCCGCGTTCCGGCTGCCGCACCCAGACGCCGACACGGTCGTCCCTCCGCTCGCCGCGGATGTTGAAGCCGGCCAGCGTCGCGATGATCCAGCCTTCCAGCGCCGCCACGAACAGGCGGAGATCCTGCCGCCGCCGCGACAGGTCAAGCATGACATAGGCCACGCGCTGTCCGGGCCCGTGATAGGTGTATTGCCCGCCGCGGCCGGTCTCGAAGACCGGGAAGCGGGCCGGCGCCACGAGGTCCTCCGCCTTCGCGCTTGTGCCGGCCGTATAGAGCGGCGGATGCTCGACGAGCCAGACGCGCTCATTGGCCTCGCCGGCAGCGATCAGCGCGACGCGCCGCTCCATCTCGGCGACGGCGTCCGGATAGGCAACCGGCTCGTCCGCGATGACCCATTCGACCGGCGGGCTGCCGGCGCGCGGCATGAGCGCGATGTCGAGCGTGTCCCGGGGCGAGGGCGAGCGGAGGGTGGTGGCGTCCATGCCGCCTATATAGTCGAGAGCGACAGGATTTTCGCGATTGATCCACAGGCTCGGCGCGGGATGACGAGGAGCGCGAATGGCCGCTTGTATCCGGCCGGGGCATTTGCTAAATCCTCGCCGCGCCGGTTCGCCGGCTCGGGTTCCGCGGTTGTGGCGGAATTGGTAGACGCGCAGCGTTGAGGTCGCTGTGCCGCAAGGCGTGGAAGTTCGAGTCTTCTCAACCGCACCAGAACCCGACAAATCCTCACGAAAGCGGCGGCCCTTGGGCCGCCGTTTCCGTTTTTGGCACGCGTTTGGGATCTAGGCAGCGACCGGTTGCCGCGCTGGCGCGGTTGCCGCGTTTTCCTTTGCGGCGGCGATGGCGGGCCGCTAAGTCTCGACCAAGGCCCCGAGAGCCTTTCCCATCACCGTGTCCGTCGACCCTGTAACCGCGGAGCTTGCATGTCCGATCCGGCAGGCGAACCGACGACCCTCGTGCTTGATCCGCCGGATGCGCCGGAGGCGCTGCCGCCGCTTCGCGACGAAAACGACAATCTTTCCGCGGCCTTCATGGACGCCGTCGTCGCGGCGATCGAGGCCTCCGACGGGGAACGGGCGCGTCTCCTCACCGAGGACCTGCACGAGTCCGATGTCGGCGCCATCCTCGAGCAGCTCGACGCGGAGCAGCGCCCGGCGCTGATCCAACTGCTCGGCGACGCCTTCGATTTCACGGCGCTGACCGAACTCGATGAGGCGACGCGCGTCGAGATTCTCGAAGACCTGCCGGCCGAGACCGTCGCCGAGGGCATCAGCGAGCTCGATTCGGACGATGCCGTCTACATTCTCGAGGATCTCGACAGAGAGGAGCGCGAGGAAATTCTCGCGCAGATGCCGTCGATCGAGCGCCTCGCGCTGAAGCGCAGCCTCGACTATCCGGAAGATAGCGCCGGCCGGCGCATGCAGACCGAGTTCATCGCCGTGGCGCCATTCTGGACGGTCGGCCAGACGATCGACCTGATGCGCGAATCGGACGACCTGCCGGAGAGTTTCAACGAGGTCTTCGTCGTCGATCCCGGCTTCCGCTTTCTCGGGCGCGTGCCGCTCGACCGCCTGTTGCGCAGCGCGCGGCCGGTCAAGATGGGCGAGATCGTCGACGAGGGGGCGCAGATCGTCGAAGCGACGGACGAGCTCTCCTCGGTGGCGCGGCTCTTCCAGCGCTACAACCTCATCTCGGCGCCGGTGGTCGACGAGAGCCGACGGCTCGTCGGCATCATGACCATCGACGACGCCGTGGACGTGATCGAGGAGGAGGCGGACGCCGACATCAAGCGCCTCGGCGGCGTCGGCGACGAGGAGGTCTCGGACCGCGTCCTCTCGATCGCGCGCAGCCGCCTGCCCTGGCTCTGCATCAACCTCTGCACCGCGATCCTCGCCTCCTTCGTCATCGGCCTGTTCGAGACGGAATTGCAGAAGATGGTGGCGCTCGCGGTGCTGATGCCGATCGTCGCCAGCCAGGGTGGCAATGCCGGCACGCAGACCATGACCGTCGCGGTGCGCGCGCTCGCCACCCGCGCCATCGGCCCGCACAATGCGCTTCGCGTCGTCGGGCGCGAACTGGTGGTCGGCTGCCTCAATGGCCTGTTCTTCGCGCTGATCGTCGCCGGCGTCGCCGTCTGGCGATTCGGCATCGCCGATCTCGGCGTGGTCATCGCGGCGGCGATGCTGGTCAATCTCATCGCGGCGGCGCTGGCCGGCATCCTGATCCCGCTGGTGATCCACCGCTTCAAATTCGATCCCGCCATCGCATCGGGCGCCTTCGTCACCACCGTGACGGATCTCGTCGGATTCTTCTCCTTCCTCGGCTTTGCGGCGCTCTGGTTCGGGCTAGGCTGATCGAAGGCGTCAGCCTTCGGGATGCTCCGGAGAAAGCAGGAACGCGCCGCTCGCCAGCGCCTCGACGATCCGCTCCAGCGCCTGCTGGCGGTCTAGGCCGCCGATCGCGAGGGCGTGGCGCTCATAGGGGCCTAGGGCGGCGAACTGGCCGTGAAGGTCGGTGATGGTCGCCGGATCGGTGAGGGTGTCGCCGCCGCGTGACTGGCAGCGGGCAATGGCTTCATCGAGGTCAGGCCGCAGCACGACATAGTGCAGCGGGACATCGATGCCGGCAAAGGCGGGCAGGAACCAGGGCCCGATGATGCCGTCGAGCACGACGAAGAAGCCGCCGCGCGCGAAGCCGGCGACGGCTCCGGCCAGGACATTCATCACGACGCGGTTCTGGCTATCCGCCTCGGCGAGATAGGGCGCGATCGCGCCATGGCGGATGAAACCCCAGAAATCGTCGGAGTGGAGATGGACCTTGGCCGAGCCGGGCAGGGCGGCGAGCGTCGCCGCCGCCGTCGTCTTTCCCGATCCGGGCGGCCCGGTGAGGATGAGGATTTCGCCGGAATGGTCGATCATCGCGAAGATTGTGCCGGAGCCCGTCGCCCGGCTCAACCGCATCCAGATAGGGACGGCGCGTCGCGCATTGTTTCCCGGCCGGGAAAAATGTGAATCCGCGGACGAAGCCGCGCATCGACTTTCGGGCGAAAATCGCTAGACGAGGAACCGTCGCGCTTCCGGTCAGCCGGGGGCTGGCGAAACACGAGATGAGGGAACGGCGCGGATTGGACAGGCGCGAGATCAGGACTGGGGTCGTCGGCCTTGGCTATTTCGGTTCTTTCCATGCGCGCCAGCACGCCGCCAGCAAGTCGGGCCGCTTCGTCGCCGTCGCTGATTTCGATGCCGAGCGCGCCGCCGCGGTCGCCGCCGCGCATGGTGTCGAGGCTTTCACCGATCATCGCGATCTCATCGGCCGCGTCGATGCCGTCTCCGTCGCGGTGCCGACCTCGCTACATCACCGCGTCGCCGGCGATCTCATCGACGCCGGCATCCATGTCCTGATCGAGAAGCCGATCGCCGATACGCCGGAGGCGGCGCGCGATCTCATCGCCCGCGCGAAGGCGAAGGGCGTCGTCCTTCAGGTCGGCCATATCGAGCGCTTCTCGCCAGTCTTCGCGGCGCTCGCCGAGGAGGCGGGCCGGCCGCGCACGCTGGAACTGACCCGCATCGGTCCCTGGAAGGGCAGGGCGATCGACGTCGACGTCGTACTCGACCTGATGATCCATGACATCGACCTCGCGCTGACGCTGGCCGAGTCCGAGGTCGTCGACATCGCCGCCATGGGCGCCGCCGTGCGCGCGCCGACCAATGACTTCGCGCATGCGCTGCTGCGCTTCGCCAACGGCGCCAGCGCGCATCTCCATGCGAGCCGGATCGCCGACCGCCAGGAGCGGACGATCCGCGCCGTCGATGGCCCGCGTGTCGTCACCGCCGATCTCGCCGCCCGCACTGTCACCGTTGCCGAGGGTGATGAGCGCCGCGAGATCGCCGTACCGGCAAGCGACAATCTCGCTCTCGAGATCGCATCCTTTCTAGGCGCCGTCGCGAATGGCCGTCCGGCCGTCGTGGATGGAGCGGCGGGTCTTGCCGCCCTCGTCGTCGCCGAGCGGATCATGGGCGCCATCGCCGGCCAGCCGGCGGCGGCACCGAACAATGGAGGTTCGACCTGATGGTCTCCCAGTCCCGTCCCGCCGTGGCCGTCGCGCCCGGCCGCGTCGCCTTCTTCGATCTGCAGCGCCAGCAGCGCCGCATGCATGACGACGTGCGGGCGCGGATCGACGCGGTGCTCGTCCACGGCCAGTTCATCCTGGGGCCCGAGGTCGAACAGCTCGAACAGAAGCTCGCCGCCTTCGCCGGCGTGCCGCATGCCATTGGCGTTTCCTCCGGCCGCGACGCGCTGATGATCGGTCTGATGGCGCTCGGCATCGGGCCCGGCGACGCCGTGTTCGTGCCGGCCTTCACCTTCGCCGCCACGGCCGGCGCCGTCTGCTCGGTGAACGCGACGCCTGTCTTCGTCGATGTCGACCCGGCGACCTTCAATCTCGATCCCGCCGATCTCGAACGCGCCATCGCCGAGGTTGAGGCCGCCGGCGAGCTGAAGCCGCGCGCCGTGATCCCGGTCGATCTCTACGGCCTGCCGGCGGATTACGACACCATCGGCCGCATCGCCGCGAAGCATGGGCTTACAGTCTTCTCCGACGCGGCGCAGAGCTTCGGCGGCCGTTCGGGCAACCGCCGCGTCGGCGGCATGGCGCCGATCTCGGCGACGAGCTTCTATCCGACCAAGCCGCTCGGCTGCTACGGCGACGGCGGTGCGATCCTCACCGACGACGACCGGATCGCCGAGGCGGTGCGCACGCTGCGCTCGCATGGCCGTCAGGGCACTGGCGATGTCGCGGTGCGCAACGGCATCACCGGCCGCCTCGACACGATCCAGGCCGCGATCCTGTTGGCGAAGTTCGAGATCTTCGAGGAAGAACTCGCCCGGCGCGAGGCGATCGCCCGGCGCTACGATGCCGGCCTTGCCGGCGTCGTTGGGCTGCAGGCGCGGCCGGAGGGCATGGTCTCGGCCAGCGCGCTCTACACGATCACCTCCGACCGGCGCGACGCGCTGAAGGCGGCGCTCGATGCGGAGGGCATCGGCACGGCCCTGTTCTACCGCGTGGCGCTGCACCATCACCCGGCCTTCGCCGAGATGGGCAAGCGGCCGCTTCCGGTGTCCGAGCGCCTCGCCGAGACCGTGCTCAGCATCCCGATGAATCCGGACTTGACCGATGACGAGGTCGATCGCGTGATCGCGGCGATCCGCCGCTTCGCAGAACTGGCCTGAACGCAGGCAGGCCAAAAACTGCGGCAGAATCGTCGTGCCGTTCATGTAGTATGATCGGCATGACGCTCGACCCGGCCACCTTGTTTCTGGTGCTGATCGGCTTCTGCCTCGTGTCCGGGGTGGGGCTCGGCATGCGTCTGCACAACCGGCCGGGCGATCGCCATCTCGCCTACTGGTGCGCGGCGTTCCTTCTCGGCGCTGTCGGGCTGGCCGGCCTCGCCTTCCGCGCCTCTCTGCCGCCGCGCATCTCGATCGATGGGGCGAATGCCGTGGCGCTCATCGCCTTCGGCCTCGCCTGGAACGGCATCCGGGTCTTCACCGGCCGGCGTCCGAACTGGTGGGTGGTGGCGACGGCGCCGGCGATCTGGCTCGTCGCCTGCCAGGTGCCGGTGATCTACGCATCGCAGCCCTTCAGGACCGCGGTCGCGTCCGGCCTGATCACGATTCTCACCTTGATGCTGGCGCAGATGCTGTGGGCGCGCGGCAAGGAGAATCTGCCGGCGCGCGTGCCGCTGGCGGCGCTCTGCACCTTGCATGCCGGGGCGACCCTGGTCCGCGCGATCGTCGCGCTCGTCGTCGGCCTCGACGGCAATGTCGATCTCGATCCGCTCTTCATCTCCATCGGCCTGCTCGAGCCGATTTTTGTGCTTTTCGGGGTGGTGATCTTCGGTCTCGTGCTGACGCAGCAGCGCCGCGAACTCGTGCTGTCGCGCAAGGCCGCGCTCGACGGGCTGACGGGCCTCCTCAATCGCGGCGCCTTCATCGAGGAAGCGGCGAGCCGGCTTGCCGCGGCCCAGGCCGATGGACGCAATGCCGCGCTGCTTGTCTTCGACATCGACTACTTCAAGGAGGTCAACGACAGCTTCGGCCATGCGGCCGGCGACCGGGCGCTCGCTGCCTTCGCCGCCGCCGCACGGCAGGTCGTCCGCGCCACCGATCCCGTCGGGCGGCTCGGCGGCGAGGAGTTCGCGACGCTGCTGGTCGGCGCCGACCGCGAGGTGGGCGCCGCCATCGCCGAACGCATCCGCGCCGAGTTCGCGCGGCGGGCCAGCCTGCTTGAGAGCGGGCGCCTCCGCGTGACCGCCAGCGCCGGCGTCGCGGCGACCGACAGTGGCCATGTTCCGCTCGAGACGCTGATGCTGCGCGCCGACGAGGCCCTTTATGCTGCGAAGCGCGCCGGCCGCGACCTCGTCAGCCACGCCGCCGAATAGCCGCCCGCTTGACGGCCCCGATCGCAGCGGCGGAAATTGCCGCCCCCCATCTCACCTGACATTCGTGAAGGAGACGATGATGAGCCCCGTCATCACCGCACATGGCGCCGCGATCCCCGCGATCGGGCTCGGCACCTGGGGCCTTTCCGGCAAGGCGGCGACCGAGGCGGTCGCGGAGGCGCTCAAGGCCGGCTACCGCCACATCGATACCGCCATCGGCTACGGCAATGAGGCGGAAGTGGGCGAGGGTATCCGCCGCTCCGGCGTGCCGCGCGACGAGATCTTCGTCACCACCAAGATCCCCTCCGAGGAGCTCGAGGATGCCGCGATGCTGCGTGCCGCCGAGGGCAGCCTCAAGCGCCTCGGCCTCGATGCCGTCGATCTGCTGCTCATCCATTGGCCGAGCCGCACGCTCTCCGCCGCGACGACGATCCGCTCTCTGAACGGCGTCAAGCGGCGCGGCCTCGCCAGGCATATCGGCGTTTCAAACTACACGATCCGCCTGCTCGACGAGGCCTGGGCGGCGACCGAGGAGCCGATCGTCGCCAACCAGTGCGAGCACCATCCCTATCTCGACCAGGCGCGCCTCCGCGCCGCGACGGCCCGCCATGGCATGGCCTTCGTCTCCTATTGCCCGCTCGGCCAGGCCGAGGTGCTCGATGAGCCGGTGGTGCAGGATATCGCCGGAAGGCTCGGCTTCTCGGCGGCGCAGGTCGTGCTGCGCTGGCAGTTCCAGAAGGGCTGCGTCAGCATTCCGAAAAGCGCGCGCCCGCACCGCATCCGGCAGAACCTGGACATCTTCGGCTTCGCTCTCGACGAGGCCGACATGGCGGCCATCGACGGTCTCGGCAGCATCGGCCGCCGCATCTGCGATTTCAGCTTCGCGCCCGATTGGGACGCGTGAGGGAGCGACCGGCACGATGTTCTTTGTCGCCGCCAAGCTGATCTGGTTCGTCATCCAGCCTTCGACAGCACTCATCCTGCTGCTCGTCGCCGGCATCGTCGCGATCGGTCTCGGCCGGCCGCGGGCCGGCATGCTCATCGTCATGCTGGGGACGACGGGCCTCCTCGTCGCGGGGCTCCTGCCGCTCGGCGTCCTGATGATGCTGCCGCTCGAGGACCGCTTCCAGCGCCAGGAGCCGGACGGTCCGGTGGCCGGCATCATCGTGCTCGGCGGCGGCATCGACCAGTCCATCGGCGCCGCGCGCGGCGTGACCACGCTGACCGAGGCGGGCGAACGGCTCACCGAGGCGGTGGCGCTGGCGCGCCGCTATCCGGAGGCGCGGCTCGTCTTCACCGGTGGCATCGCGAGCCTCACGCCGGAAGGCCCGACCGAATCGGACGCCGCCCGCCGCTTCTTCGCGGAAATGGGCATCCCGGCCGACCGGTTGACGGTTGAGGACCAGAGCCGCGACACCGCGGAGAATGCCCGCTTCACCAAGGCGCTCGTCGATCCGAAGCCCGGCGAGCGCTGGCTGCTCGTCACCTCGGCCTGGCACATGCCCCGCTCCGTCGGCTGCTTCCGCGCCATCGGCTGGCCGGTGGTGGCCTGGCCGACCGATTATCGCAGCGCCGGGCCGCAGGATCTCACCTCGCTGATGCCGCGCGCGTCCTACGGGCTCACCATGGTCGATGTCGCCGCGAAGGAATGGGTGGGCCTGCTCGCCTATCGCCTGACCGGCCGCACGGACGCTCTGTTCCCGGCGCCCTGATGCGCGTCAGGTGACATGGCCGTCATATTGCGGCAAGTCGTCGGTGATCTCGTACCAGGGGGCCTTGGAGCCGACGAAGATATGCGCCGAGGGACGGATGCTGGGCGCATCGGCAAGCGTGCCCATGGCGACATGCACCTTCGCGCCATGGTCGAGCATCGAATAGAGGAACGAGCCGCAACGCCCGCAATGGACGTCATGCGCGGCGTCGTCGCCGTAGATCAGCGTCCGGTCGCTGCCGGCGACGAGGCTCAGATGCTCGCTGCCGATGCCGGCGAAGGGCTTGAAGGCCGAGCCGGTGGCGCGCCGGCAACCCGAGCAGTGGCAGTTCACCGCATAGGCGAACGCATCGCGGACCTCGTAGCGAACCGTTCCGCAATAGCAGCCGCCCGAGAGGAGGCGAGGGCTTGGTCGGGCCGTGTCGCTCATGCCTCGACCTTCTCTTCCGCGGCGCGACCGATGCGGTAGATGCCCTTGAAATCGCGGGGATCGACGGGCCTGCCCTTGCGCAGGATGATCGCGGAACCCGTCTCGGCGAGGCCGACGGCAACGTCCCGGATGGCCGGCATCAACAGCCGCCAGCGCTTCTCGTCCGATCCGGCGATGGCACGGGCGAGTTCGGTCGGATCGAGGCTGCGTCCCTCTTCGAGGGACCCGAGCCGTTCGGCGATGAGGCTCGCCACCTGGGCGCGGTCTGCGCTGCGCGTCATGATCAGATCTCCGGCTGGCGGGCGGCTTCGATGACCAGCCGCGCCGAAGGCGACAGGAACTGGCGATAGAGCTGCACGAGAAGGATGGCGGTGGTCGTGACGATCAGGACATAGCCGTTGACGAACCAGCCGAGATAGCCGACCGCGAAGAAGAAGGCGCGAAGGCCGTGGTTGAAGTGCCGGCCGGCGGCGATGGTGAAGCTCCCCGCGCGATCAGCGGCGGCGATCGCCTCCGCCTCGCCGGCATGGGCGGCCGAGGGCGTGGCGCCGACCAGGATCGAGGCATAGTTGAACAGGCGGTAGGCCCAGCCGAACTCGAAGAAGGCGAAGCCGAAGATCAGGATGAGGCCGACCGCCTTGACCTCGAACAGGCCGCGCGGCGAGGCCGACGACAGCGAGAGGTCGCGCATCACGTCATAGACATGGTCGGTGGCGTTGAGCAGCGCGAAGCCGCCGCCGATCGCGATCAGCGAGGTCGAGGCGAAGAAGGCGGTGCCGTTCTGCAGGCCGCTCATGATGCCGGTGTCGATCATGCGCAGATCGCGCCGCGCCATGGTCCGCATCCAGCGTCGCCGCTGGCGGTCCATGGCCGAGGAGAGCGACCGGCCGGAATCGGCGAAGTGGTTGATCACCAGCGAATAGGCCGTCCAGGCGCCGACGAACCACAGGACGGCGACGATATCGACCGGAGAGGCGGCGGTGAACATGCCCGCAGCCGCCGCTCAGCCGGATCGCCGCGCGAGCATGCGCGCGATCGGCCGGCGGGCGAGGACCAGCACCGAGAGGATGATGAGCCCCGCTGCGCCCGCGACCGGCGAGCGCAACATCATCCCGGCGGCCGTCAGCACCAGCCCGGCGATGATGCCCGCGGTGGCGACGCGGCTGGCGCGCTGTTCGAGGTCGGTCGTCGGTAAGGTCATGGCGGGCAGCGTCCTGTCGGCATCGGGCAAGCTCGTTCTAGCCGCCCCTGTGGAAAAAGGGCAGCCCGCCTTTGACGGCGGGGCGGCGCGGCGCGAGGGTCGCGGCATGCCGCTCCATATGATCAAGCTTTGCGTCGGCGTCGAGACCGTGGACGAGATCGTCCGCTGGATCGACGAGGATCTCGGCCGCAAGCGCCGGCTCGGCCTCCCGGCCGAGGACACGCATGTCACGCGCATGACGCCCCGGCGGATCGCTGAGCTTCTCGACGGCGGCTCGCTCTATTGGGTGGTGAAGGGGCAGGTGCAGTGCCGCCAGCGCCTGCTCGATCTTCGCGCCGTCAAGGGTGCCGACGGCATCGAGCGCTGCGAGATCGTCTTCGATCCCGAGGTCGTGCTGACCGAATGGCAGCCCAAGCGCCCGTTCCAGGGCTGGCGCTATCTGGAGCCGAAAGAGGCGCCGCGCGACCTCGCCGCGATCGGCGGCGCCGGCGACGACCTGCCGTCGGCGCTGAAGGCCGAGCTCGCGGAACTCGGACTTCTCTAGCGACATGAATCAAGATGGGAGGGTCCGGCGCCAAGGCGCTGGACCGACTCGCTTTTTCACACCGCGATATTGTCGATGAGCCGCGTCTTGCCGAGCCAGGCCGCCGCGAGGAGCCGCAGCGGCTCATCCGCGACCGACGCTGGCGGGGCCAGCGTCTCGGCATTGCGCAGCTCGAGATAGTCGGGCCGGAAGCCCGCCGCCTCGAGCGCGCCGAAGCCCTGGCGAAGGTGATGGGCCG
>Ga0209930_1001151_pt1 | contig 45873 bp, 44 predicted proteins | sample ThiBiot_500_biof_2_FD_183948 | JGI IMG/M metagenome (GOLD analysis project Ga0209930, IMG submission 183948) | Wastewater bioreactor microbial communities from Cape Town, South Africa - Thiocy_cont_500_biof (SPAdes) | ecosystem: Engineered > Bioreactor > Thiocyanate-remediating >...
GAAATAATACCTACATGACAGATTTCACGGTCAAATTTATTGATAGGTCCGTGCTGGTCCTGATATTACTGATCCACCGGCTGAACCAGCAAACGACGGCTGAGAATAAACGAGACCAGATGGTGCGCTTTTCGCTGGTGCAGTCGACGACTCCGATGATCTAGTCGAACTGCTTGTGTCCGATGTATTAGCAATCTTTCCACTTGTGTACGGAGTTTGAGATCCGAATAATGTTGGCGGTACGATCGGATTACTCGATGGATATCCGCCAGGTCCTGGCGGAAGATTTGTCGATAGGGAAGGAAATGCAGTTCGTGGTGGTGGCGGAAGTGTCGAGAATGACGGAGGTGAAACTCCCGAAAGTCTAGGCAATGGTACAGATCGAACTGGTGGTGGATCGACCAGAGTAAGAGGCAGTTGTGGAAATGTTCGATTGACATTTGACACTGGCTGTTTCAAGCTGGCTAATACTTGTGCACGTTGCAGTAGTCGTTGTCGCATTTGTTCCATATTATTTAATTTCGATGGAGCATTCGCTGTTCGCATAAGATTTCCACCGGACATAATTCCTGCCGAACCGGGTGATTGAAATGGAATAAGTAGACCACCAGGAGTAAGCGGTACAATTGGTAATGATGTTGATGGTTGAGAACCATCGATTAATAAAGGACTACAAACATGAGATTATCGATTTCGAATCGTGATCAATCAGTAGAATGTTTTTTTGCTCAGAAGAAGAAGAAGAAGAAGAGTCGCTCAATATGCAAAGCATAAGCGAAAAGCATGGTCATGCGATGGATATAGTTGTTAGAGTTCGGAGAATAGGATTTACCTTGCTGTCGATGCTAATGGTCGAACAATTTGTGGACTACCTGCAGCAGCCAAAGGAACAGGCACACCAACTCGATTAGCAATAGTCTGAAAACGAACAAGTCATTGTTTTTTTTTATCGGATATTTAAATGAAAAGATTTGATTACTCGGACAAGAGCATGTTCAAACATATGTGGACCTTGTGTTTGTCGCGTGGGAGCATACGATGGTTGACTCAATGCAACAACGGGTCGTTGTGCAATGGATACTTGTTGATTTTGAATTGGTATGACAACAGGATCGTACGGTCGTTGATAGAGAATTTGTGGACTTGCTGAAAGAAAAAGAAGGCAGATTTCGAAGAGAAAATGTTTTCTTTTTTGTATTATATTCGACCTTGAATAATTTGTGGTTGAACACTTTGTATTGCAGGTACTTGGACTGTTTGAATAACTTGCGGAGTTGCTGATGATATTTGAAGGAACTGTGGTGGTTGACTTTGAACGAGCTGAATCGAAGGTGACGCTTGAACTTGAGGAATTTGAATAATTTGTAATGGTTGAGTTTGGACTTGTACTGGTTGTTGTTGTTGTTGAATAATAATCTTAGTAGGTTGCTGAATTGCTGGTTTCGCTATGCAAATAAGAGGATTTTGATTGATAGTCGCCGTTGATGTTGAACATGCATCACTACACAAAAATATTTGTTGTTGTTGTTGTTGTGGCTGTTGTTGCGGTTGAGCAACTACAACGATTGGATTTGACTGTGATACACACTTCAATAGAAGATTGAGATTCTTATTAAAATGTTTTAGCTTTTCTTACACAGGATGTGCATGTACAACTAACAGTGGTCGGTGGAGCACAACAACTCTCTTCACTGATGAATTCTTGAACGTTACTTGTACTATTAATAATTGTTGGAGTACATTGACTGCAACCATGAGATGAACAATGTTCCACTTTAGTTTCATTTTTAGCTGCTTTACGTTGGGATATTAATTTATTTTCAATTGAATGGAGCAGAATATTTCCTTTTGTTGTTGTTGTTTTCTTGAAAAGAAAATTATCATCAATTGCAAGAGACAGGAAAAAGAAGACATACAGGTTCTGATTTTTGATTTGCTGTAATTGAAGATGTTTCTTGTTGAATATCAGCATTTTTATATTCACGAATTATGGTAACGGGTTTTTTTGGCTTATTACGACGATGATGATGATTACAATGATGTTTACATTTACGATATCGTTTTGATACTGTCGATGTTTTTTTTATTGATTTTTTCTGTTCATCTGTTGACAATGCCGAAATCTAAAGAAAAACAAAAGCAGAAATTATTAAAATTTCAATTCTTTTGTTTTGCTATCTTTACTGTTGATAATATATCCGTACTCATTTCAATACTTTTACACTGATCGTCTCTATCACTTGTATGCATCGACGAATTTAATGTCCATGAAGAATAGTTTTTCGACATATTTATAGACATTTATATTTCACTCGTAGAACAGAGAAGAAAAAGACACCTGAATCGATTATTTCAATGTAGTTCATGAAAATACATATTCATGTTTATGATCGTTTACAATGATATCAAAATGAAGGCTACATAGATATTTGCCATACGAATGCATAGAGAAAAATCAAGGATGAAACACGAGTGTGTGTTTTGTATTTGATTCACAATCAAATATTCGTTTCATCAGAAACAAAACGAAATATAGATGCTCATTATATCCAATAATTTTCTCGTTGACATTGAAAATAAAATTGTTTGGCCTTGATAATAATTTACTTTTTGATATTTCGTTCAACGCAATAGAACCAACGCCCCCAAAAAAGTATCTGCCCTTCTTTTCCTTGTTTTATTTTCTCTTTTTTTCGTTTTCCTTAACGCAATCAAATATTGATCTAATCGTCATGAAAATAAAAGACAACAAAACAACATATTTATCGTCATATGAACGTGTTTAAATGTGCGTTACTCTATCCTGTCTCTGTCGAAAATCAACAAAACTTTATTTCCATATCATCCTCGTTCTTTTTTTTTCTTTCTCTTGACGGAAATGTTTTTGTTAATTAGAATGTGAATAACTAAATCGCTCTATGATGTCCTATTACTCATGTTGTTTTATTCTTAGATAAACAGAGGAAATGAAAGCTGCCAAAAAAAAATATGTCAGATATTTATTTTTCTTAATCGTAATAACATCAGTCAAAGAACAAGTTCATCACCACAAACGAGAATGAATTTCTCATTAACAGACAAACGTATCGAAACAGCGATTACACTAACGAATAGAATATTTCCAATAATCGTATTAATCTTAGCAACATTCGGCAATTCGTTATGTTTTCTTGTTTTTTGTCGACCCAAATTTCAGAAACGTCTCACTCGTACGTCATCGTTCTGTTTGCGTATTCTATGTATAAATGATTCCATACTTCTCTATCTGTTTGTCATCGATATTCTATTAAAAGTCTACACAGATCCATCAATACGAATTTACTTTTCGCCGGTGACATGTCGTGTATATAAATTTATTCGTTATTCATTTTTGGACATGTCTGCTTATTTACAATTAGGTTTGACTACCGATCGATTCATATGCTGTGTTTATTCAACGTATTATGCACGTTGGAAAAAGAAAAACTATCTATTCTATCTATTATTAGCTGCAGCTATATGCATTCTTGCGAAAAATCTGTCGTTTTTATCTACATTATACGGTTATTCAGGCAAACATAAGAATCGTATAGTAACAAAATGTTCAGTTATAATCGAAGCAAAAAAATTCGCACTCTACATGGCCTATGGTCAATCATTGATCGATGTGGTTTTCATAACTTGTATACCGTTTTTTCTTATTGTTTATTTTAATTCACGAATTTTACGCGAAGTCATACGTTCACGAGCGCAATGTTGGACAACATTGACGAGATTAATACATCTCACACCAGGACAAACAGTTGTTTTGACAAGACATCATGCCAAAAATCGTCGACTTCATTTAACCTTTGCGCTCGGATGTATATCGTTTGTCTTTGTACTTAGTACGGCACCGTATAAATTTTTTAAGGTTGTCGAACGAATGGATAAAGTCGATCGTGATCAAGAAAAACATGGCGCATCGAAAACAGTTCACATGCAATTAGCTGAGATGATTTTTGAAAGTCTAGAATATTTATCTTGTTCGACACCTTTTTTTGTTTGTTTCACGACGTCGAGTATGTTCAGAGAAGAATTAAAACATATTTTTCAATAAAAATCTACATGTATATTGACTGATTCGTTTTATTTTTGTTTTTTTGAATAATTTAAATAATGATTCATGAGCCAATTGAACTGATGTTTGTCATTCGCTTTAGTCGTGTATTTATTTAGGATCGAAAGAATTAGATCGAATAAATCTAATCATCAATAAAATATTAGCAGTCATACTTTTTTTGTACGAATAATGTGGAAGGTAGAGTCAATATTTTTTCTATTATTATTTTTAACTGAGATTTTTAAAATCAATGGTTTAATGTACTCAACAACACCTGTGCCAGGATGTTGGACGACGCTTACTGCCGAAACTTTAACATTTTCCTGTTCAACTGGAAGTACACTGCGTAGTTTTGATACGAATATTATTTTTAATCGAAGTTCTATCAATACACTACAAGTCACAGGACATGGCGGAAAAGGACCATTAACATCAATTCCTGAGGATGTTTGTCTTTTTGAAAATTTGACTGTAGGTTGAAATTAAAAGTTTTCATTTCTTTTTCTAATTCTTTAATTTAGCAATTGATTTTACTAAATAATCAATTAACTACTGCTGAATTTAATTTTTCACACTCATGTCTACCTCAACTGAGAGTTCTCAATTTGTATCAAAATTATCTCGAAGAAATTCCTGTAAAATGGATTTCTCAAATGTCTAAACTCGAAAGCATTACTCTTTCATATAACAATCTAACTAAAATTCCATATAAACTCTTCGAGAATCTTCCGAATCTTAAAGAAATCTATTTATCACAGAATCAATTGGAAACATTTGAACTATGGTTATTTCAACTGACACCTACGATTTACTATTCATATAATCCAGTAAAATATTTCACAAATATTGAACAAATCGATCTATCAAAATCTAAATTTTCTTCTTTGAATAATATCATTTTGACCAATATTCCGACAACGATTAGTTTTGATGATGGAATTTTCGAAATGGTTAATCGATGTGAAGAAGTTCATTCACTGATAAATAACACAAATCAATCTCTCATGCGAATACTATCTATCCTTCATGATAAACATCCAAATCTCCTCAATTGGACTTGTACGTGTGAGCAGTATTACTTAGGAAGATATATGTTAGCTCATCAATCAAGTGACACTTCTACATCATGGAAATGTTCAACTATGTCATTAATGACATTCGATCAAATGTGTCCAAATCAAACATCGTTTAATACGAAAAATGTTTCACCACGACTTTGTCAAATTTCAAATTCATCCGAACATGTAAATGATACAATCGAATGTTCGAATATCGATTGTTTATTAAGAAAAATATACAGCCAAGTAAATGTTTGATAAGAAAATAATTGTCAAATCTATTCTTTCTATTTCAGTTGAATAAAACGATGTTCATTGATCAAAATTCGGTTCATACATTCGCCGATATTGTCTATAGATCCGATATAATTTTACAATCCATATCTAATCCAATAGTAGATACTTCCATTGAAAAAATATCTCAAAATATAATCCAACGAATCGAAAACTTTCTCGAATCGATCACTATTCCGATAAATCTAACTCGAAATACGATTTCAATATTAAGTCTTCAAAAGAACAGTACAATCAATTCGTATTCTCAAAACAGACTCAATAACACATCAATATCTTATTCGACAAACGCGTTAACTAAGAATTTCACCACTTCAATCACGTTCGAACAAGCTGCTTTTGAATATTTAAATGAATCTGATGTTTACACATTTTATTATCTTCCAATAGTTTTCTTTCGATTGGCACAAATTACCAATCGTGATATTATCATCATCGAACCGATAGTCGGTCTACATTTTCCAAAAACAATTCCCTATTTAATCAATCTTTCATTTACTGATATCGAACGATCGAATGGTGACTATTCATGTGTATTTTGGGATACAAATCAATGGAATCCCAATGGTTGCAAACATTCATTTAATTCTAAAGTTAATCGACATTTCTGTTCATGTAATCACACGACTTCATTTGCATTAATATTTATTCCTCATAAAACAATTGACAAAACCTACATCCCATCGATTACGATCGCTTTCGTATCGATTGTTTGCTTTTGTATATCAATTATTTTATCGATTTCTCGACAGACAGCATATTTTCGTCATCTATCAGTATTAAACATATTCACTTTATTCAATTCGATGGTTTTATTTCTTCTCTTCGGAGTTATTCTCATTCAAGGATATCAATCATCTCGAAAATTTCACGGCAATTGTTCAATGTCTCAGAAGAATCTCGTTGTTACAACGTATTTCTTTTTACTACTCACATTTGCAAGCAAAACTCTACTTGGTATTTGTTATTTTTTGACAATCATTTTTCATTTTATATTCATTCAATGTGCGTCGATGTCAACGCATTGGTTTTATTCGGGCATAGGTTTTGTTGTTACAATTGCATTCGTACCAACAATTATTCTTCGACAATCGATGAATTTATTTCAATCGTATCAAGGTATTTGTTGGTTGAGTTCATTCATTGTCTTTCGATTTATTTCAATTCCAATTTTGATTTTTATCGGCACGAATTCATTGATTATCGGAATAATAACAGTGCGTCTATTGAAATTTGTTTTTCAACGAAAGACAATGAAGATTATTGAACGACGATTGATGATTTCGACAATGATTTGGCTTTCATTGTGTATTACATTGGGTCTTGCATGGATTTTTGGACCGTTTCTAGATCTTTTAGTTGTCGATAAAGATCAAACATCATCTATTGTTCAATTATGGATATTTGCAATTTTCTTTGGACTCGAAGGTCTATGGGTATTAATAGTGAATATTATTTTTTATGTTAATCAAAAATTGAATTCGGAAAATCGACAAAAATAAATCAATCGATAGTGTTTGTTTTTTCTTCGAAATTTATTATCAATAATTTACATAAAATTAACCCTGAGTTTTCGAAAAAAAAAATAATAAAAACAATAACAAATGTGAGCATTACTCTGTAACAACAATCTACTAATGATCATGATGAATTAATGCTGTTGTGACAGTCGATGCTTCTTGTGAATCTTCATCGACAGGATCCATACGAGGTGGTGGTGGTGGAGGAATGTTTTGTACAGGACGAGATGTTTTTGATTTTTTTCTTCGTATTTTCTTTTCTGAATGTTCACTCGTTGTTGTCGATGTCACACTTGGTGCTCTAGCAGTAGAATGTTTCGGATATGTGAACGGAGATTGTGTTGGCATTCGAGGAGTTTTTCCTGCGGCTGTAGTTGGTGTTGGTGGAGCTTGTTGTTGTCGAGGAGCTGGTGTGATTGTTTGTGGTGCAAGAATTGCTGCCGTTGATATTTTATCGTTTGTCATCTGTGGTGATGAAACATCATAAGCATAACAATGACGATTTTTCTTTTGAATTTTATCGATTTTTCCTTGACGCCATAATTGTAAATGTTGATCGAGACTCATTTGCGTACGATAGGTCGCAACATTAGCTACAGATGCATCGTCCAACGGATAACCAGCTGTCGACGGTGGAGCTTCTCGAAAGCCCGACGGTGTCATATATGTTCCTTGAACTCCTCCTCGTGATCTTAAACTTATTGATGAAGGTGGCTGAACAATCGTATCAGGTATTGGACGAAAACCTAAACTTCCACCACTTTCAGCCGCAACTGTGGCTGCTGGTGTTTGATGTGCATGACCTGAGATAGTTGTTGGTGGATGCGATGGTGTTGTTATATGTACAACAGTTGACTGTTGAGTATTAGCATCATATAACATTTGTGCACGAATAGCCATGTATCGTTCGGCTGGACTTGATGGATATTCTGCAGGTGGTGAACTTGGAGATTGTACATGAGCAGCTTGTGAAGATCCAGTTTGAGCTGATACTGTCGATATCGCTCGTTGAAATCTGAAAATAGAATAAGCATCATTTGAAGTAGAGAAATTAATTAAACTAAAAAAACAGTAAATTTACTCGAGTTCTGGTCTCGCCGGTTGATCAGCAATTTCAATGCCTTGTGGTTGCATAGTTTCTCTTTCTTCTAATTGAACTGTTGGTTGAACAAATGGTTGTTCACCAAAACGTACACTTCTTTGCAAATGTAAACGAGTCAATCGTCCTGGTATGTCTTTTCTGAGATCAAATAACCGATAGTTTCGAATCAATGTGTACAAAAGAAACCAACGAAAACGTAATTGTTTTCGTTTTCGAATTCGTTGTTTTTCGACATCGTCCGGTGATTCTGTTGATCGATCATGTACAGATGCAGTTTCTTGATCTAATAAACCATTTTCTTCATCAGTCATTTCATCTGTATCATCACCTTGTTTTGGTTGATTTGTTGAATGTGAAATTGTTTCGACTGCTGTCATTTTCGAGTAAATTGGATTGGTTACACTCGGTTGACTTGATACATTGGTTATTTCTGAATAATGAGTACTATCGTCATTCGGATTTGTTGAGCTAGTGGACGTATTTGTCATATGCGATCGATTGAGTGTTAACGGTGGAGTTTGTTGTTGAGCATTACGATAGGAAATTGAGCGTAGAGTTTGCACGTTTGTTGCTGAATTGTACGATGGCGGACAATAGACAGACATTCGTTGAGCAGAATTATCAATTGTTTTTGATTTGTTTATTTCTTTTTCTTGTAAATCGGATGGTTTGTCTTCATGAACAATTATAAGATCTTCTGTCGACGATATATCATCACGAGGCGGAACAGGAGGTGGAAAACCTGTGGAAACATTGGCAGGAGTATTTGACGTTGTATTTTGCTCTTCATTGGATAAATTTTTCGATTGAGGTCGGTTGTTTCGAGTCGATGATGCTCCTCCGCTCGTTGAAAAAGTTGGTTTTTTCGTTCGAGCATTGTCTATACGTCTATAGACAACTGCTGTTGTTGGATTTAGTTTAGCTATGTTCATATCACTATCGAGTTCACTTGGTGCAATACAACATTCATCGGCATAACAATGTTTCGGTCGTCGTTTTACAATATCATCGTATAATGAATAACAAAATGCTATCGAAAATCAAATTCTACTTTGTGAGCACTAACAAAAACAAATTCTCTTACCGAGCATTACTGGATTTGTGTACGTTACTTCCATATGTAAATACGAAACATATGCTGCGAATCCGATATCTACGTACAAAAATCTCTCTTACAGAAGTACTGAAAAGTAATTTTTGACTTTAAAATCCATACCGTATCGTTCCAATGGCCGTCCTAGAAAACTCCAATCTAATCTAGCCATAAAAACTATATTTAATAAAGTTGCTTTGATTAATCGAATTATGCAAGACGCAATACCAATAAAACAATCTAAATAAATTACCATAAGAATTTCTGTAATTTATCGAGATTGTCAATTTTTTTCCTACCGGCAAAAAAGCTGAAATAGACAAATATTGCATAGGTCTTTCGACTTCGTAGATTTAATTTATCATCAAGCTTCGGAATGAATAGAAATTTGCCTGCTGACTGTATGCATAACATTTTCAATAAGTAAATAATCAAAATCGGTACGACAATGCTTAATACAATTTCAATTGCTCGTATTTGTAATGAAAGTATTTTGAAAGCAATAAAAATCAAAAGAATAACATGAAAACAAATAACAAAACCCCACGCCATGTAACCAACGAGAAAACCCGAATAATGAACAGAATTCGATGCAATTGCACTTGGTCGAAAGTTTTTTGCCGGCGGAATTTCATAGTAAATCCCTTGATATAATTGTATCTTATGTTTCTTATAATTTTGCATTCCAATAAATAATTGAAATGCAAAAATTAAGCCTGTTAAGATCGCACTAACGATGATCTCGTTTTTGACAGAAAATGCACCAAGATCTAAATTGAATTTCAATGAATACTTTTTGTTTTTCGTCGTGTTTATTCTATCGATCTTACCGACGTTGAATGTTGTTTCTAAATAGAGTTTCAAAAACGAGACATGTCCTGTTGTACGTGTGACATAGAGAAAAACGAATGTACAAGCAAGATAATAGAGAAATACGACGGCAACCATGTAAGTACACATAGCCATGGTTGTAAAACGAAAGTCATCATCGAAATGATAGAAATATTGAATGAATTTTTTGATTTTCGATTGTTCAATTTGATTTTGTAGTTCAAGTTCGTGTTCGTGATCATCTAAATCATCGCTCTTTGTTTTATGAACAGTTCGACGACGTAAACGATCATGATTTCGACGAAATAGTTTGGTTACATAGTATTTTGCAAATTCCGATTCGTCTAATTCGACAATTGGCGATGACCATATGCTCGAACCTTTTCGAAGCGGTCGATAAATCGAATCGTACGCAAATCGAACACATAGTTCTGCACTAATATATGAAAGAAATGCAAAATGAGGAACATTTTTAAATAGACCATAGATAATAAACCAAGTGCCGAGTTCCTAAAACAAGGAAACTTATTCATTCTTTTGATAAATGATTTTCAATTGTTTATTTTTACATTTCGAAGTTTAGCTTCTTCGAAAGCAGTATATTTTCCCGAAAGTGGCAAGAAGCCCATACATGAACCTTCTCGAAAGATGGTAAAACCGACATTGGCAATAATATAGACGCAAACGAGCAATCTCGAAACAAGATTTCGTAATTGTAATGAAGCAAGCACCGGATAATAACGGAGACTTAAGAAAAAAAACGCGAAAGAGTAACTTTTTCTTCTTCTTGATGAAATTCAAATTACCCGACAATGATGACCAGTCCAATTCGTTTGAGTAACTCGAAAAGTATCGCATGTTCCAATGGTTTTCCCGCATTGAAAAGTAATTCTTCGAAGATTTTCAATACTTCGAACGCAAGAATACCGAATACTGTTGCTGTAGTAAATCGATTTGCCGTACGAAATGGTTCTATGGGTGGAATCACACCTAATCAACATTGATATTTGATTATTTATTTTTGTTGAAATTTGTTTTTATTTACCTGGTCGACCATCAAATCTATTCAAACACGCCGTATCGCGTTTAATCGACCATGAAAATAGGAAAATTAGTCCAAATGCAAATGGAGCAAAGATAATATTTCCTCGTCGATAATCAGATATACGTGCACATTCAGTTACTAATCGTATGGTTTCATTTATGGACAGCTGTTCATGTTCACTGAACTTATTATATCCAAATGAAAAATAGTACATAACCGTTGTGATAACAAATAGAATTGTAAGAAACGCAATTGTTAGTCCGCCAACCCAAATATAACGAACGAGGTTACGTTTAACTGGACTTAGTAAAGGATTTGTTGTGTCTGGTAGACTAAATAGTGCGGAAAAAAAACACTTGGAATTAGGAAATTATGTTTTTTTTATGTTTGTTAATCAAAAGAGCAAAAGCAAAACAAGTGAAATCTAGTTCTCAGCGATGATATTTTAATATGTGTTAATCAAATTTTATTTTTCTTGAATCAGTAAATGCCTACGTTAAATATTGTTTTATAAGTCGTCTAAGATAATATTTCAATGAAAATATTGAAGATTAATTTTATCTTCGAAGAAAGACTCATTTGAACTTACATAATGCCTTGTAGTTGTTGAACAATAGTTTGACGACGTTGTTGATTCTTATCATCAACATCCGTTCTATTTTTTTTTAAATATAACAAATTCCATTTTATTATTTTTGAAAAAGAAAAAAATCATTACTTTTCATTTAATACTAGATTTTGTTTATCATCTTTCATATTTTTACAGATTAATCTTCGCAGATAATCAAGTACTTTACAAAGTCTATTGAAAACAAAAAAAAATGAATTCTTCTTATTAATAAAATCGAAAAGTTTTCCTTTTACTTTAATATTTTCTGTATGAAATACCAGAGAGTCAGTCGAACTATTCGAATCGAAATGATTGCTAGGAAACAAATGATGGCAACACTAATGATGATATGATAACCATGTTCAGTAACTAAAAAGATCAGGTAAAATTCGAAATTGAATGCAGTAAATCTATTTGACAAACTTTTATCGCAAAAAAGTCCACCATAGATAAATGAACAAGCACATTTAAAACCTGTTAATGTGTTTACACATCGGCCATGTTTACCACAAAGAATATTTGCAACACAATAATCAAGAACTAAATGATAAATAAATATTTTTCACGTAATGACATGTCGAACATTTTTCGAAACAAATGAACCAACCGTATTCGCAAATATGATGATATTTTAAATGAGGTTCAACTTCACTCAATGAGCAAATCACTCGATTCGATATGTTGTATTTTGTTAGAAGATAAACTGTTGAATTTTGAATGGCATCGAATACATTCCAATGAACATCATCACAAATTCCATGAATATCATCTAATTGTTCGAATTCATCGGCTTCATCGGTCGAATCTAATTCATCATAATCATATTCTTCCATATTAATAAATAAATGTTGATCTGCTGCATTCGAATCATGTTCGACAATAAATTCATTGTCTGGATAAAAATACATATGACTGTCATTTTCATCGAATTCTGGTATCGAAGAAATATTTTTCATTTTTTTCGAACGTCGAAATATTCGTAGACCAGTTGAACTCAATCGATCGACGATTTTTCTTTTTAATCGTTCATATCGAATTCGTACTTCATTAAATGCGTTTTTCATTCGTTTCCATCTGCCTGAATCTTTTATCAATATCTCTGAAATCTGTTTACCTCTCAATAAATTCGAATCAATCTCAATCATCAATGTCTGCAGATTATTTTTCGTTAGAACATGCGCTGCATATAATAATTCTATTCCATTGCGTATCTGCATTAGCCTTGACATATTCGAATGAAGATAGTGACACGTATGATTGGCATGAAATGTTGTCGAGGTGAAATTCGAGAAATAATAACATGAACCACCTAACCGTTTCCATCCTTTTGGACAACGAAATCGATTGACTAGAATAGAATTGAATCACAGATTAGGTTTCAATGTTGAAGCCTGACAAGATCATTTGTTAACAAAAATACTCAATGAAACCTTTCTTGATTCGATATGTATATAGTTGTTTTTTTTTGAACATCGAAATAGATTGAAGTGTCAACTATATCATTGATCTTAACAAAAATATGAACTTTCTTTCATATGTTAATTTCTACTCGATTAACATGTCAATCTTCTATATGAATAGTAATTCGATCTCTCGTAGCATATACGTGTATCTCTTTCCAATAGACACCGTCTATCGAAGATACATACAGATAAAAAAGAAAACAATAACTTCATTCAATTTATTTTTTGATCTAATACTCTTTAAAATAAAATAACCTTGAATTCTATCTTACCAGCTTCATTAATTTTGTCGATGAAACTTGGAAATTTATCCCATAACGAAATAAAATCATCAACTTCAAGATTGTGTATATTTTCTGGTAATGCACATAGACTTGATTGAAACAACAAAACGATCAAACATAAACATATTAAAACATGTATTTTAAACAGCATACGACAGACGATTGTGATATTTATTATTGTTATTATTGTTGTTGTATAAAACAGATTTTGATTTGTAATTTTGATGTTATTTGTTTGAACATAAAATTCTTAAAAAAAAGACAAAATACTAAAGATAAATAAAAATTTGTTTTATTTATGAAACAGCTTCGATTGTGGGCCTAGTTACTAGTAAGTAACAGAATGTCTCATTCTAATGGTTAACAGAACGGAGAAAAAATGGACGAACATCAATCGTGCTCAGATGGAGTAAGCAGAAGGCGAACAAAAAAAAAGAAACTGAAAGAAGACAGGCTGCGTGAGCTTGATTTACTCGTTACAACAGAAGAAAAGAACGTATTATATATGAACATTTGGACGATCAACAAATTCTTCATTCTCTGCACTAGTGATAGCTACAAATGCATCACCTTTGTATGTTTTTCTTTCTTTCTCTCTCTCGTCTGCATATATCTATCCCATGCAAACTCAATGATATTATGTACAGACGTATACTTGAGTGGCATCTCATTCTCTTTTTGACCTCTTTGCTCCAGCGATCATCGATAGGAAAAAAAAAGTTGCGCTGCACTTCATAAGAATATGAAAAAAAATATTTGACTGAATATACAAACCAATCAATTAGTCTATCGATGTGAATTCGATCGCATGTTGAAGCAATGTCGATGTGCGATAATCAAGATTAAATGTCGTTCAACAAAAAGCTATGTGCTTTTGTTCATTGTTGATAGATTATTTAATTGTTTTTTAAAACGAATGTCGTCTCGAGCAAAGACAAAAAAAATGAATTTCACTTTTTTTCTGTCTCTCCGTCGAACAGACTTTACAAGGTAACAAGAAACAGCCTGTATAACTTATTAGTTTTCTACAAATAAGAAATTTATTAAGAAGTTAATCAAATATTGAAATGAATTTGATTTCATGTCAAATTTAGTCACCTTTCTTTCTCGAACATAAAAAAATCAATTATGAAATTTGCGTTCGTACTTCTCTTTCGAAAGAAAAAAAAATGTCCTTTACGGCATACAATACTACATGCTCTTATTTATGATCATTTTATGCCGATTTGCTTTCGTATCTAACGTCTACTACGATGAAGGATGCTTGATAAAATTATGCACAGTAAGAAAAAAGAATGTGATCAGCCTTTATTATCACAAGACTAACATTTGTCAAAACATGAACCGTTGTCATCAGAAGTGCTATTATTTGTGTTGTTCATTGACATTATTTTGTTTTCTTTGTCCGGTTGCGCGTTGTATGCATTACATCACTTCGTTCATTGATATTTAAGTTTTTCTTTTCGCGTAAATTTATTCGGAACAACGGAAAGAATAACATGTCAATGTTAATTAGGCAATTATTTTATTATAAACTAATTGGATAAGTTCACAGTAAAAAGAAAACGCCTCATGGTCTTTTCATTTTCTATCAATCATAGTTAAATGATTGAAAAAGTCTTTTTTTTATTCCAGGGTAAGCAATTCTTGACGTTGTTCACTATGAATAATTTCTGTAGATTGAATTGTTGAATTTATTTTCAATATTGATGTTTCTTCAACTGAAATACTTTGAATTACTGCTGACGAAGGAACTGTGACACTAATAGAACGAAAAATAGATCAATCGAATCTTCATAAAACATATCATGTCTTACTTTTCTGTTGATTCGTTTTGATTGTCTGTTGTATTTGTTTCTTCTTGTTTAAGTGTTGGTTCAATTACATCGGAACATATTTCATCATACAGACTTTCATCAATGCTAGAATTTTCCTGAGCTTTGGTGTAAGATTGTGCTCGTTGATAGATTGGATTCGAATAAAATTTTCGAGAGGAATTTCGTTCAGGTTTGTTTGCCGTTGTTTGCTCTTTATTTTCCTGTTGAATTGATATCGATTGATTATCAGATTTATTCTGTACATTGCCAGGAGGTATTGATTTTTTTTTGTCTTTCGTATCATTTGATACTGCGGCTACAGGCGATACTATATTTTGATCTTTTGTATTTGTTGTTGTTGTTGTTGATGATGATTGATTATCTTTGAGTGCTGGTCGTTGGGTAGGCATCATCTTTTTGATGGTATCATACGTCTTAACTACACGACCTCCATCTTCATCAGATTCGATTTCTATTATATTTGATTCAGTTAAATCTTTCGTTTTAATCGGTATATCTTTTCGTCGTGGGACTCCATCCTCGTCATCGCTCAATGTAACCGGTGGTTTCTTCTTTTCGACTTTCGATGGTTTTTGTTTTGATGTTGCATTATCTTCATCGGCACCTGTACTTAGAAAACATTGGGTTAATTTCGATTTTTTCTTTGTTTTTTCTTGTTGAGGTTTGGTTTTTTCTGATTTCATTGCCCCATCGTCATCATCGAGTTCTGCTTTCGTTATGGTTTCTTTTTTCTTTTCCGAATCTTGTTTCTTTTTTCGTTTGTCTTCTTCCTTTTTCTTTTGTTCAGCAATTTCTTTAGCAGTAAAACCACCATCATCGTCGTCATCGTCTTCATTTTTTGGTTTTGTTTTAGGTTTCGTTTTCGGTTTTGTTGGAACGGATTTCTTCTTTATTCCACCATCTTCATCTTCGAAATCATCGTCTGATTTCAAATCAGTTTTTTTAGCTTTCTAAACGAAAGAAATAAAGAAAAAAAAATAACATGAAAAAAACATTTAATTCCTACATTCGACATGTCGCGTGCAGGTAACAGTAACGTTTCGTGCTCGTTTGAAAGGTTTAATCGACTTGTTGCTTGGCTGTCAATACTTCTTTCGTTTCGTTGAGTTTTATATTTCTCATATATTGAGTGTGACTCATGATTGAGTAGGCGTCTTGACGTCTCAATTCTTATATTCGTTGTATTTACATATTGTGTAGTAACAGTAATCATATTTGAGCCACGTGCTGTCATTGAGGGTGAGTTTTCAGCCGCGTGCGAACTAGTATGATTACTCATATCATCAGCTTCATTTTCACTGGTAGTACCGATATCTATACAACAGTTTTTAAGGTTATTTGAATTTTGCTGTCCATTAGTATTTTGTGTCGGTGATTGTGAAACAGCTAAAATAAATTTCTAGATTTAGTTTATCCGTGTCTTTTTTTTCTATATTAATACAAACGCTCAAGTAGAAGACAAAAATGATATGCTTCTATTTTACAATAATTTATATAAGCTTCATTGGCACTATCTAAAAAATATATGTTGAAAATAGATAAATAGATTTTTGAAAGAGAAGTTATTAACCAAATTCTGTGAATGGTGAACAAAGAAAATTCCAATCTAATCGAGGAAGAAATAATACATTGTGAATAATTGATCGTATTAACCGAATCGGGGATGATGTTAAACCGAAAAAGCAATCTGATTAGAAAACAGAAAAGTAATTTTAAATTAGCTCAAATCTTTTTTTTTAATTCTACCATAGAAAAAATATAAATAAATAAGGCACGGATAAGTATCATCGCATGTACGTGCACATTCACTCTTTGGTTTTAGAACTAATAATTGTTTACCAAAAATATTCATCGTCAACTTTTGAAATATATAAATCACTGCGAATGGTACAAGAATATTCACTGCAGGTGTTACTTCAGAAACTTGCCAATATATCATATGAATAAAAATCATAAGGAATAATATGAAATGAAAAATGATAACAAAACCAAAAGTCATATTAATAACGAGTAAACCAGGAAAATGTGCAGATTTCTTTGATATTTCAGGTAAAAAATTTTCTTTTATATCTTTTAAACTTTTTTCCATTTTATGTATATATTTTTCTTTATCTTTTAAAAGTTGTTTTATTCCAGCTAATAATTGAATTGCAAAGATAAATCCAGTTACGAGCGCACTGGTAATGATTTCTGTACGAATACTAAATTCATCGTTTTCTAAAAATTGAAATACAAATCAATGATTTAAAATAATAATTCAATTTAATAGTTACTCATTTGTATTATTGAATTTATTACTGATTTGAAAATAAAAATATGTCCTGTTGTACGTGAAATATACACAAATATAAATGAACACATTAAATAGTACAAAAATACACCAGCAACTATGTAAATTGATAACGACATTGCTGTCAAATAATATGTGTCATTCCATTGAAAAAAGAAGTTATATATTTTACGTAGAAATGATGAATTAGAGTCACTTGTTTCAGAACTAATTTCGTTATTGTAATTCGAAGCACATTTTTTATCAACTTCTTCATTGGTAACCGGCTGATTTTGTTTCTTTATTACAGTCATGTAAATTGAATCATAGACGAAACGTACGATTAATTCCGCAGTTATATAAGAAATAAATAGAAAATAAGGAAGGTATTTTATGATACCATAAATAATAAACCATGTGCCAAGGTCCTAAACAGATATTTTTAAATATTTATTTTTATGGATATAAGTGAAAACATCATATACGAGCCGAAGTTCAGCTTCAGACATAAGTGCTACATGATTTGAAGTTGGTAAATGGCCAATACAAGCGCCTTCTGGAACTACTGTCAAAGCAATATATGTAACTACATATAGCATAATAAGACATCGACTGAGAGATGCTTTAAATTCGAGAGAAAAAAATATTGGATAATATTGCAAACTAAATAAAACATCGATGATTTTGATTCAATTGTAGGAAACGAAGATATTTACCTTGCAACAGCAATTTTTCCAATTTTTTCTAGTACTTCTCTGAGAATACCTTCATCGATTTGAACAGTGGCATTGAATAACAAAGTTTCGATAATTTTCAAGATGTCATAAGCTAAACTTCCGAAAATAATAGCGATGATAAAACGATTTTTCGTTCGAAATGGTTCAAATAGTACTCTGCATCCTACGAAAACGAAAACATTTGATTTTGTTTTAAAGAAAAACAACAACAACAACAACATCGAGTAGCATACTTCGATCTGAAAATAGATAGCAAATCATAATTACTAAGATTGCAATCATAGGTACACATATACTAATTAGTGAGGTGCTTGCCAACTTATTACATTGATGTACCAATTCAAATGCTGCTAATTTCTCATTTTTCAGTGTTACAGCTCCATCCATATTAATACCAAAACGTCTAGTATATATGATTATCATTGATATCATAATAGCTAACAGAATGAATACCATTAGAAACAATACTAGAAACGTACGAGCCGATGGATAAGGTGTCAGTTGAACATTTTCCCGGTTTTTACGTATCTGTGAGATACTATGTAATTTTTCAGAACTATTTCTATCATAGAAAATAGATCGAAATCAATTTTAAATACTTGAATAGAATTTACTTCAACGATTCTCGTTGACGTGATGATGTTAAATTTTCCTTACAACTGATTAGAATGTAACATAAAGCAAGTAAACCAATTATAATACCAGCAACGATGATGTCAAAACCTTTTTGAGATACTAAAATAAAATCATTTCTTATTATTCACGATAATTTTGATCTATTTGACGTACATTTGTCACAGAAAAGTCCGCCGAATAGAAGCGAACATGAGCATTTAAAACCTGTCAAGGTATTTTCACAACGGCCATGTGTTCCACAGATAACATTAGCAAAACAAAAATCAAGGCCTGAAGAAAATGAATATATGCACACACTCAATCAACATATTGAATATCACTCAAAAAACGAACAAACCATATTCGCAAACATGAGGATATTTCCTATGAGATTCGATTTCACTTAACGAACAAATGGTTCTATTCGACACGATATATCTCGTTAGAATATAAGCTGTCGAATTTTCAATTGTTCCAAGAACATTTTCATCGATAGCATCACAAATTCCACGAATATTGTCCAGATGTTCAAATTCATCGATTTCATCCACAGTATCGAATGAATCGTATTTGTGGCTCGTTGAATTTATCGTGCCGTTCTTTACATTGAATGTCTTTGCGCGTCGCATGATATCAATACCCTGTTCTTTTAATTCGTTGAGAATAAATTTGGCTTCTTTATGAGATCGAATTCGTTTTGAAACGATTTCATTTCGTATTTGTCTCCACTTAGTTTGATCAGTTACTAACATATTAGCTAATTTTTTTTCTACGAAAAACTCAATCTTAATTCCTAATTTCGAAAAAGAAACATTCGTTCTCTACCTTTCAATAGATTGGAATCGATTTCAATCATAAGCATTGAAAGATTATTTCTCATTAAAATATGAGCTGCATACAAAAACTCCGTTCCATGTTGAATTTTCATAAGTTGAGAAAAATTCGAATGAACATGATGACATGTATGATTGGCAAGAGATGATGTCGACATGACATTCGAAAAATAATAACACGAACCACCTAGACGTCTCCAGCCTTGTGGACATCGAAGTCGATGAACTAAAGTAGAAAAACGTCGGATAGACTTTTCGATCAGATGTAAAATGACGTACTAATTTGTTTAAATTTGTCAAAAATAGACTGGAACAAATCGAATGGTGAATTTATTTCATTAAGACGATCTGGCAATGCACAGTTTACTGTTTCGGCATCGTATAGAATCAGAAAAAAGACGATCACTATCAAACTTTTCAGCTGCATGCATTCATTTATTTGCCTAGTAAAGTTGTAAAATCATACGTGAATACACCTTTATCATACATAAGCAAAACAAGCTTATAAAGTTTTGTTAAGAAAATTTGAAGGCCATCTTCGATGTCAAGAAAAAGGTATCGATAAAGCCATATAGACCATTATACGTAAAGAAAAGATGTCGCAAACTTTGATTATTGATTTTACGAAACATCTTTCTCCAATAGAATCTACTCTCACTATCAGAATAAAGTAAAGCAAACTATTAGATTTTTATTGTATAAGAACAAAACAACAGAATTTGCAATTAAATTGGACGATAATTATTATAGTACGGAAGATAATAGAGTTGTTGCCGTCGAATATAATAAGTACCCATTGATATGAAAAAAATAAGTAGAAGTGAACAAACAGCAACACCAGCAATAGCTCCGGGACTGAATGTATCTGGATAGTATGCTTCATGAGTTGTAGGTTTTACAGGTTGAACTGTTGTATTCGATGAGAGTGGAGTTGTTGAATCAAGTAATTTATTCTGATTAAAATTAAAACCACAGACAGCGTCTGAAGACAAGTGTCATTTGATAGATTTCAGAATTGTTTATTTTTTCGATGAAACTTACTGCTCATTAAGTATACTAAGCTTATTAATTCAAGTAACAACAACATTTTAGTTTCTATTTTGATAACAACAACGAAAACAACGTGTTTTTTATCTTCTTCTCAGGTTTTATCAACAATCATTAGTCATAGACATGACGTTCTCTTCGTTAAATCAAGTCAAATAAATTAGTTACTTTGGATTTTCTAGTTTATATACTGTTTCTTTTTTTTTTGTATGTGTATGTGTAAACCAAAGTGAGAAGACAAGAAGGTTTTTTGTTTAACGAAAAGACAAAAAGATATATATGTAGAAGGACTAGGAAAAAGAATGAAGTCTGAGGAAATGACGAGGTAATATGAACCAAACGAACAACAAAAAGAAAAGAAAAATAGAACTGAATAATGAAAATAAAAAGAAAGAAAAATGAAACAGAGTCAAAAAAGGAGTAGAGCAATAATATAAGGGAAAAATGAGAAGACAAAAAAAACTAGATCAATGATCACTGAACATACGCGTGTACAGTTGAAAAATAAACGAGAAGGCAAAGTCAAGCAGGATGAGAAAATATGTAGAGGATTTTTAGAATGCATGAAGGGATTAGGTTCAATCAGGGAACTACATTTGTTTGGTTTATTTCTTTTGTAAACCAGCACCGAGTGTTGGAAATTCTTCAGTCGAAGCTAAATTTGGCTTTTCTTTTTTCGACACACGTTGACTTGTACCACTAACAATCGTAACACCCGAATTGCTACGTAATTGCGGTGGTCGATAGGCACCAGTCGTTGCTGGTTTAGCAGATTCGTTAACTGTCGTCGGTTCGACACGGTTTTCCGTTGGTTGTTCGTCGTTTGTCGCTCGTTGAATTTGTTCTAATTTCCAAACAGGTTTATCCTGTTGCTCACGACGACGATTCTCATTGCCGTCGATTTGATCGTGATTTAAATGATTTTCACCATCCGAATATATTTCATCATCGTTTTCACCGTCATCTGTTTCACGTGCGAATTTCAAACGTAATTTATCGTATTTCGAATTGGATTCTTCGAAATCTTCCCAATCATCACCGGCCATTTGTTGATCACCATAGTAATTATTATTATTATTACTATCTTGAACAGATAGTTTATTTATCGATTTGTTTTTATTATTTGTTGTTGGAATCGTTTGATTAGTATGAACTGGATGAATGACATCAGTCGATGATGGTTCGACGACTTGATTTTCGTATTCATCTTCGTCTTCGTCGAGATCCATGTTTTCTTTGAATGCTGTTGTTGCTGATGTAACAATTACCAATTGTTTGTGTAATTCTTCATTGTTTGTCAATAAAGCTGCTTGTTTCTTATGTTTATTACCCTTTCGATCGATTTTTTTAAAGAAATCATCAAGAGGATCCGTATTAGCCATGTTTGTTTGTTTGTTTTGAGTTAAAGAGAAAGAAAAAAAATGTAGAATTCAAACTGTATAAATTTGTTTTGTCTTCAATGAATTTGTAACAAAGAAAAAGTCAATTAACAGATAATTATCATTGAACGAAACAATCCATTTGAAACGATGATTTCATATGATTATTGACGGTAGTTTGTTGAGAAAAGAAATGATTCGTCGAGTGCGTTTTATTGCGACTCTTAATTGATAATGAAATCGACGTGTATTTGCTCGAAAAGCTGTTCTGTCTAGTGTCTATCATAATCTGAAAAATTGAAAAGAAAAATAAAAGTAAAATTTCGTGGTTCTTTCATGATTTATGTGAAATTGTTTTCTGTCTGACGACGACCCCCCAAGTACATAAATACCTTCTTGCGCTGTCGAAGTGTAAAAGTGACGTCATCGAGAGAAAGAGGAAGAAAACAAATGAGTCAGTTTGTATTTTTCGATAAATTTCTTATCGATATGAAAGAGTGTCGCGGGTAGATATCCGGATGAACCATAGACGAATAGGAAAGATTTCTCGACACAATCTTGTGAAAGTTTAAAAGGAAAATCTAGATAACCTAAAATGAAATCGAATCGAATGAGAGAAAAATGTTTCATCTCGATCTACCGAAATATTGTGATGCGGGATCTTGAATAGAAAATTCACTATGAACACAATGAGCCCATGTTCGAGGATCCGTTTGGGTCAATCCAATTCGTGATTCTCTGGGATCTTGAATAGCTCCTAGATAAAAGAATAACACCCTCAAATATTCTCTCTTTTTAAACAGCTATTAGTAGTAGCTGATGCGTTTGATTGTTTTTTTTGTATCGATCTACTAACCAAGAGAATTATCACCCCGTTCGTCGATATAGATTCGAATTTTATCAGGATAGAAAACGACTTTTTCTATGAAACATTTATATTCATTACTAAACAAACTTAAACGTGCGAGTAGTTCGCCACCGGGAATCGTACGAGTTAAATAAACTAAATGAATCTTAACAATTTGCTTTATTTTATCGGTTGGTTTTTACTTTGCTGACAATATTTCGAACAGTTGAGATAGGATAGCAATGATTTTAAGGATGAATCACGACGTAAAACCATAATTTGCCAATATTTTTCATCGTGAACGAATTTTCTCAAATACCGACATGTTGATGTGAATGAGAGGAAATTTCTAACATCATTTTCGCATGATTGATCAAGAAGATTCGAAAGAATGATTTCTAATAATTCATCGGGTAAATCTAATAGAACTGTTGTCATCTAGGAATACGAAAAACAATGGATTTTGCATGAAACTATTAATTCAGTGTTCGATTTAAAACAAAAGAATTAGCCAATGTAGACGTAGGGAATAAATAAATAAATAAATATAGTATATATATATATATATATTTAGAAAGAGAAGAATAAACAGAATTTTCCTTATGAACCAATCATGAGAGATAACGATCGATTATCAATAGGTGAGATATGAATTGAAAATTATATTTCAAAAAACAGAAAAATTTAATTTTATGAATTAACCAAATGAATAAATTTTAATTAGATTAAACTTCAGCAGCGACATCTACAGATGGGTATAGAAATTTAAAAGAAAACTAATAAGATTTAGATAAAAATTTTATGAAAATACTATATTAATTAATTAATTATGTCAAATGATTATCCGTTTGATATGAAATCGATCAAAATCTATCTATCTCTTGTTTCTCTTCTTCATCGAAACGGTTAATCTTAAACTATAAAATATAATTTCATTTCTCTTTGTAAATTCTTGAAGATAATAATATTTTTTTATTGAAATAAATGACTAACGAAAATTTGACAATCGGTGCACTTTCAGTAAATCTCTATGAAAACCTTCTTCGCCAAAAAAAAAGCAGCTCGTTTTTGTTTTGCAATCTAATTCTAGCAATATTTACATGGACATACACCGGAAAAAGCGATTGTACAAGTTTTAGTAGGGGATTTTATTTCGATTATGTTTTCAATATTTATCTCATTTGTCTAGGGAATCAAAATAGTAAATAGTAAAACAGATAATTCAACAGGTGAACGTTTCAAACATTATCGTCTTCTCTTATCCGATGGTCAACACACATATTCCTGTGAGTTGATTGTTTTTTTTCTTCGGATTTCATGCGAATTTCGTCTTTAGCATGCATGCTTGGTATTCATCTAAATCATTTAATTGAACAAAAACTTTTGAAAACTAATTCAATCATTCGTATTGATCGTGCTTTACTACATATTATCGATAAACAAAGTGGAAAGTAATACTAAAATGTCAAAATTGTCGACGAAGAATATCAAAGATTTGTTCATAGAATTATATTGATGTTGAATGATGTCGAAGTACTACAAAGTAATTATCAATGTATAGGAAATCCCGTTGCATTGCCTCTACCGAAATCACCAATATCCAATTCGAATGGCATTGATAAAGATCGAATAGTCAATATAAATACATTAAATCCTTTTGTAACTAAGTGAGTTACTAATTGAAGTTGTTTTGTTTTCGTGAATTGTACATTGAAATGAATCTTGTGTTAAGATGGACGATTCAAGTTCGTATTGGTAATAAAACACCGGTACGAACATTTGAAAATGCTCGTGGTCATGGGAAGATTTTCAGTTGTGATCTAATCGATCACTCAGGTGCAATACGTGCGACTGCATTTAATTCTGAATGTGATAAATTCTATTCGATTCTTCAAGTTGGCAAAGTTTGTTTGCAAATGTTTTTATCGAAAAGAAATTAAAAAAAAAACTTTGCTCAGGTTTTCTTTATAACAAAAGCGACTCTCAAAACAGCCAACCGTCAATTTAATACGACAGCAAATGAATACGAAATGACATTGAATTCAGATACAATTATCGAATTATGTTCAACAATTGACGAACAAAATATTCCTCAATTTCAATTTAATTTCATTCCGATTAATCTCATTTCAACTCGAGCAGTCAATAGTATTTGTGGTAAATCAATGCATTAACTTATCGAAATTCGATCCCAGTTCATATTTAGATGTCATTGGTGTTGTTAAAAGTATGGCTGACATTCAAAAAGTAACGGGTCGAACAACAGCCAAAGCATTTGTTAAACGTGATTTAGTTTTAATTGATGAAAAAGCATCGATTATAATTTCTTTATGGGGAGAACAGGTTGAATGCACACATGACAAAAACTAATAAAAACACACATAGACGTAGATAGTTTTGCTTTCATAGGCAGAATTGTTCAATTATTCAACCCATCCGGTTATTGGTTTCAAAGGAATTCGAATTAGTGATTACCATGGTAAACAAAACTATTCATGTAATAATTGAAGAAATTTCTCGAACAAAACAAGATAAATAGGTCGAAGTTTATCATGTTTGAATACGACACTGATTCGAGAGAATCCATTGGAAACAAAACGAACAAATGAATTGAGAATTTGGTTTGATAATGGTGGTGGTCAGTCGATGGATTTAATTGACATGTCCAAAGGCATTGAAAATAATAGTAATCGAATGCGTTCAATTGTTTTCTTGTAAAATAAAAATCAATTCTCTTTTCAAGAATCATTAACACGTATGAAAACATTCTCTCAAATTGCTGCTGAAGGTATTGGATCAACTAACAAACCTGAATATGTTATAGTAAAAGCGATGTGTACATCGATTAAAAAAGACACCGTTGTTTATCAAGTAAAAGAAATGAACTCGATTTATAGCTTTTTTTTCTTATCACATTACTTAAGATGTGTCCACAAGATCGATGCAGTAAGAAACTAATCGAAGAAGCTGATGGTACATATCGATGTGACAAATGTAACGAATATTACGAGAATTTCAAATGGGCATTCATGGTTACGGTATAAATAATTTATAATAGGAGAAAAAAAAGGAACTATATGAATGTCGAGATGATTTAAAGGCTGAATTATCTGATGCAACTGGTTCACAATGGATAACACTATTTCGAGACGAAGCTGAAACATTGATTGGCACGACGGCTTCGATTTTTGGTGAATACAAATCCAATGTAAGTTAAATGAGAACAAACTCTTCAAGAAGTTGTTTTTCTTAGCAAAATGACGATATACTTGATAATATTCTTCGTCAAGCAACAAATCGTGAACGATTTTTTCGACTTCGTATTAAACTTGAACAATACAATGTAAAACTTTTCGTTTCCTTCAACATCAACTAATTTCGAATTTTACATTCAGGATGAACGAAAACCTCGATTTTTCTGCATGAGTATCTCGGATCCCGATTGGATCGCCTACGGCAAACATTTACTAACCGAAATCGCGTCTCTTGTTTCGAAAAATATTTCATAGATTTTGTTTATATTTATTTTGTTTGTTTTTTTTTCATGAATGACTAAATAAGAAGACAATAAACATACATTAAAAAAATGAAAACAGAAAAACAAAAGAAGTTGTTTTTTTTTTGCTTTAAATTTCTTCAAAACACCGGAGAGATATATTAATTTCCTGATGCCGTTGTTTATTCACGAATTAACTGCATACTGATCTGACTTTTTGACTTTCTTTTGAGTTTTTTTTGTTGAACAACACATTAAACAACATAACCATCGATGACATGATTGATAATTTAATAGATTTGAATTTTGATTTTGTTGGCAATCACGTTCGTAAACATCGATTGCACATTCGAAAACTTCTCGAACATGAAAACGTAGCATCGACGAACATTCAATAAATGCGTTACATTTCAAACGTTTAGCTAAATCTGCACCTTGACGAGTCGTTATCATCGAAGGTGTAATAAGATCAGGCTGTGGATTCGATGAATTCGTATTATTCGTTCGAAGGTCAATACAAAGTGAAACAAGTACAATCAAACTTGACGGATCATGATTTCGAACATCGAGTATCCATTTTTTGTCGATATTATCGAACGATGATGGTTGCATACATGAATAGCATACTAGAAATACATCGGTATTTGCGTACATCATTCGACGAAGTTGTTCCCATTCTTCTTGGCCAGCTGTATCGAATAATTCGAGATTATAGGACGTACGATTGTTTCGATGCATGACACAAGCAAAATTATCGAATACAGTTGGCTCATAATTCATCGGAAATTCATCTAGATAAATTTATGTTTTCTTTAAAAAAGAAAGAAACACATCAGTAGGATTTTACTTGTTGCGAAAACGGTTAGTAAACATGTTTTACCTAGAAGAAGAAAAACAAGAGAATGAATGTGAACTTTCGATCGTTCGTTTTAATTTACCAATCGATCCATCGCCTACACAGAGAATTTTAATCGTCCCTTTTGGATTTTTAACGCGTGTTGATGCACGTCGAAAACTCATTGAAGAAGTCAATTTTTACTTTTTTTTTCGATCTAATAAAAAAGATATCAAAATGATTTATTAGATTTAACAAGTCTGCTGCTCATTTTGAACAACGATATTACTCTTGTTGTTTTTGTTTTTCCCTTCTCTGCTCCTCTCTCTCTTTCTCTCGTTTGGTTGAAAACAAAAAATGCGTGACGAACACCGTGTGTTACTTTAACGAGAATCAAACATAACACAACAAAATTTGCCCCTCACTTCAGTAAAACATTTTAAAAAAACAACGAAGAAGAAAAAGAAAAAGAAAGAGAACTGCGATATGTTGTAGGTCTACACATTCTCATCCGTTAGTCTATTTAATCGAAAAGAAACGAAGAAGAACAAGAAAAAGAGGAAAAAAATACAACGATGTAAACTTTCATTATTAAGAGACATATACGTACTTGTCTACCTTGAATCGTATTTAGAGAATATTAAAAAAAAAACTTGAGAATAACCTATTAAAATTCAATAAACTCGATTCGAGAATAGAGATCCCGTGCATGCCAATATTGAATATAACAATCAGTTTTTCAATCATTTCTCAAGAGAGAAAAAAGAATTTATGCTTTCTCTTTCTTTTCAAACATGCACAGATTTAACAAAAACACCCAGTGCGTGTTTGATATAATCGACAAGAAAAAATAAAGACAAATAAGAACTGAAGGTTTGTTCTTATTAAATAAAAGCTAATGGGTGTAAGAAGAAGAAGAAGAAGAAAAGGACATACGAGTTATTGATTTGATCATTTAGTCTGTCTGCCTTTTCTTTTCTAGATATCGAACGTATGGCTCGTTGGATGCATTCCTTTTTCATTTTCTTAATGATTTTATTTCATTATGTTTCAATGACAATCTTGTCCGATGAACATATCATTCATCGACGACATATTGGTTCAGCACGTGCAAAACTCTTTCGTGGAAAATCTCATCCAAGTGTCAATGATATTCTATTTCATCGCGTACAACAACCGATTCCATCGCCAGAATATCTTCGTTCACGTTGGATGGAATTATACGGACAAAGTGACAAGAAAAATGGACTCTCCTATTAAATTCTTCTATCGAAATATAAATAAATGAATTTAATTTTATTTCAATAAAAGACATGACAAATTCAATTCGATTTCGTTGATGTTAATGATTTGCTTGCGTATGTCTGATCGAGTTGAGAGATTTTCGTTGAAAATGATTTCCAAATATTGAGCAGCTGGAAAAGAAAATCAATAAAAAACGAAAACAAAGAAAAACAAAGATATCTTACATCCGATGAGGCATTGTGCTGAATGTTTCCTAAACCACTTAGAATATAAACAAATGCTTCTAAATTAGCGTAGATTAATTGTGTTTCGATTTGAACACATTTCAGTGCATGATTATTTCGTTTTTCAATAAGATCAAGATTATTCGGTTCATTCTAGAAATGACTTTCATTTGAAATAGATTATAGATTGAATTTTATGTTTTACTTTAGCAGAAGATTCATTTGTTGTTAATGCACGTCGATTTTGATTCGAAGCTCGTTGAATAGCTTTTTGTTCGATTTGTAATGAATCTTCAAAACGTTTACATAAATCCTAACGAAAACAGAAATCATTTTGATAGAAAAAGAAAACTTTTTTTCATTGAATTCAACTTTATATCCTTGCAATAATTCGATTAACATATCGACATGATCATTGATAATCTCATCTTCACATTGACATGCTTCATTAATTCGTTTTGCTACAGCATTCACTTCAGCTGGCAGTTCAGTAAGACCGGTTTGTATCGTTGGCCAATAATTATTTAAACCGGTTGCCCATCGTTCGACTTTAGTCGAATCAGTACTCAATAGTCTAAGTAAATTAATAAATACAAGTTTGTTGTTTTGTTTTGCTTCATCTACTGTAAAGATTTTTCAATTCGAAAATAATCGTCGGCAATTTCATAATTTCTCTCGTTGATATTTTTTAAATAAGCTCGAATTTGTGCAAATTGTCGATGAAGAAATATGATATGTGTTTGACTGATTTGAAACATTTTGATTCCTGTCGAATCTTCTTCGTGTCTCTTTAAAAAATGATGAATGATTCTTTTTTTTTGTTAAATAAAATCTTTATTTTACTTCAACTCGATCAATTGAACTTGATGATACTTGTGGAATACAACTGAATTCATCAGGAGTATTCTTAAATGTTGCTTTCATATTATCTCCGCATGACTAATGAAAATAGGAAATGTAGGTTTTTCCAAAAAAAAGCCAAATCACAGACTGTTCCTTGAAATGTTAAGAAGAATTTTATGACTTCTGTTTCGCATAGAATCGGATGACGACAGAGGATTTCAAGAAAATGCTTCAAAGCTCGTCGTCGTTCTTCAATAAATTCTTTATCAACTAAAAGGAAATACAAAATAGGTATAATCCAATATCAAAATGTCAAAATTCGAAACCATTAACAGCTTTTTTCGGTGGAAGTTGAGGAATAATTCGAAATGGATATTTCAATGATAAGATTTCATGTAGAGCAACAAAATCATTGTATCGACGTGATACTTTGTTTTTATGACGCTAAATAAATGCAAAAAAAAGTACATTCTCACTCTGTCAAAAAGAAAATATTTACCAAACTTGTCACTTCGTATTCAAAATGTCGGATTATCATGCCTGAAAATGTAATAGAATATGACTTTATTTCTCACTTAAAAAAAATATTCACCGAACCTTTCTTTTCGGCAGCAGTATCGACAAGGATAGTATCTAATGCGCAGAGATCACCATAACGATAGCAAAGAGAACTTTTGCCTTGATCAGTACGATAGATTCGAAGTAACCGATCTTCGAGATCGTTCAAACTATCCAAACTTGGAATTGGCAATTCTATGATTATAAACAAATGTTTTTTTGTTCGACATTCAGATGAATTCTTTTCGAATCTACCTCGATTGATATAATTATCTAATAGTTTCTCATCGATATTTTTTCCTTGTTGAGCGACTGCCATCAAAGCGAGACATTTATATAAATCATTTCTCGACGTAAATGAATTCGTTTTTATCACTGCAGCCCAAATCTTTTCAAAATAATAAAGTTTTCAATTGATTTTGTTTTCTCTACTAAATCATATGCTCAAACTTGATTTAAAACATTTTTAGTTAAAATATTCGATTCGAACAATGGCACAAATACCGACAATGTAATTTTATCGATTCCATAGGAATCAAGCATTTCGAATATCTCTCGATAAATCGATGGTATTGAACCTGAGAGATCAATGAGATTGATTATCTATTTCTGACAAAAATAAATTTACCTGCACTTAAATCGACTGGCATTGGGATAAAGAAAGCAAAATAAAATAACAACAGTTCTTCTACTCAAATTTGATATAGTAAAAAGAAAACAAACGAAGAAGTATCGCGAGCTTATCTGCCGAGATAAAAAAACGAAATTGCATTCGCATATTCCGATAGAGACCGCTGAGTATCGAAACAAATTGCCAAAAGTGATCTGATTCGATTTGAAGAAAATGGAAAAATACCCATTTACCTTTTTGACTTCATTTCTTTCTTATTTTTTTTCTTATTCGTGCAAAATTATCTAACGAATAGGGTCAACGCATTTTTATTGTTATCGAGTTGTCAAAACAAAAACAAAAGACTAATCTTTTCTAAACAACACCCACCGAAACTATCTAAATCACACACACATTAACAGCCTATCTGATTTCCATTGCACTTATATCAGAAAATAAAAGCAAGTAGTTTATCTATTTATTAATTTTCATTTTGTTTAGGAAATGTATTTTAAAAATTCATATATTTTGCTTTTGAAAAGTGCTTTGCTATGCTTTGATAAAAAAAAAACATGACAAATATAAAAAAAATAAATCGATGATGCATTTTTTTTCTTCTTCTCCTTTCTCTCTTGTTTTTTTTTCTGTTCTTCTCTCACAAACAACAAAATTTTCTCGAAGAATGTCCTAGAATATCTTTTCTTCTGTGTCATTATGTTCGTACGAAAAGGTTTTATTAAATCTTCGTTTTTTTTCCTAACCAAATCAAATCATCATTGGATATAACTGTGATACATTATCTAATTAATTAATAATAATCATTGAGCTTTGAAAATCAACGAAAATTATGTTGGAATATTTTCTTTTTTTTATCAAAATGATTCATGGGAATTTTTTATCGATGAATAAAACAGAAAAACAAGATTGAGTAACGTCTTTTTATCCTCATTTTGGTCGATATATTGTCAGAATTTTCATATATTTGTGTGTATGTTGTCGTTATTATTGCGTAGAAAATGGTAGAAATGTAAAAAAATAGAAAGAGCGAGCGAACGAGCGAGCGAACGCGGGCGACCAAACGCACAGTAATATATACGTCGAGCAAGAAGAGAACGTCAACAACACATACGCAGACACACATACGCATAGACACACACAATCGTCACTATTCCTATTCAATACCTACGATAAGTTTTATTGCGTTGAGAACTTTTTATTTCCCGTCAAACATCTATTATATATATATATATATGTAGATGGTGAATTTAAATGTTTGATTTATTAGTTTATTCAAGATCGAACAAATAAACAAATTTATTAGAATGAGGACCGTCCATACTTATACTCACGCGCCACAGCAGCAAATATCGTCGCAAACTCCACAACAACAACAACAACAACAACCCATAGTACAACAAACATCTTCATCATCATCATCATCATCAACAACAACAACAGCAACGTCTACAGCTCCTACAAGCTTACATCCACATTCATCTATTAGTGGTAAGACATCTATATCTCTTTATTTATTCTTTCATCTCTCGTCGTTTTTAATCATGGAATTGAAAAGGAAATAAATAGCGTATACACATTTTTTTTTCTTTTCTGTTCTACATTTCTATATCAACAGATGCTCTTTTCATTCTTTGTCTAATCAGCTGATAAACATTTTTCTTCGTTGTATTTTTCTCAAAATTATTTTCGAAGCTTTTATTTTGTTTTGTTTTGTTTTTCTTCTTCAGGTTATCCCAGTGTACGTCATAGTCTTCTTCGTATGCATAGTCAGTTACGTTCTGCTCAAAATCGACGAGAATCAAATAATCAAGGTGGACCAATCGATTTAAGTCTCTATCGTGTGTCTTCAACACCCTCATCATCATCATCAAAAATGACAACACGCTCAACAAGCACTGCAACAGCGACATCAACCATGCTACGATCGATTCCTATTGTTGCGCCAATAGCTACAACGCCCACACAGACTATCTATAGTAATGCTATTCCGTCATCATCATCGTTCTCAATGAATCTTGATCAACCGATGCAAAGTACGTATAAGAAAATATTTTCTTCTTCTCTGTTATTATCTTATCTTCTAGTTGCACAAACATTTACCCGTAATGACACTCAACAACGTTCGTCTTCGCCCAAACTCGCCTATTCATATACGAATATCGAAGAAAATCTTCAATGTCCGTTATGTATCGATCGTTTACGTGATCCTCGTGCATTACCATGTCAACATGTATTCTGCTGTTCATGTCTTAAATCTATGCCATTATCGAATTTGCCCCATTCGACAATAGCTTGTCCATTATGTCGGCAAACATTTCCATATATTAGTGCTGATCGTTTTCCTATTTCCTATATTCATCGACAATTATTAGAATTAATACCAAAAAATTATGATATCAATGGTAAATGTACAAAATGTGAAGAGAAATGTTCGTTAACATTATGTTCATGTTGTGATTTTCTTCTTTGTCAAAAATGTTATTCCAATGATCGACAGAAAATTCTCGATAATATCGAACATATAACAAGTATTTGCCGATTTCGTTTGACACGTATCGATTCAGCACATAATCAATTAGTTGAATTGAATGAGAATAATCGAAAGAAAATTCAACAAGTTCAATCAACGTACGAAAATTTCGAGAAGAAATACACCGAATATAAAGATTCGATTTTAAATAATCTCTATAAACATAACGAAAATATCAAACAAACATTCTGGTCAAAACTTAACATGCCAACACCGAATGCAACTGAATCATTTCTACAATTATTAAATCAAGCTGATTCAGTGATTAAAAAATCTCAGACAATGCAATTCGATGATATTATTTCGATGTTTTGTAAACTAACATCGGTTAATGAACAACTCGAACAAGCCAATACATCGATTGATACCTATGATGTACAAAATCTATTAAAACGAAATATTGAAATAAATTGTGATGAACAAATGTCTGTACAATTCAATCACATCGATAACCAAGAAAAAATCCTACCGTTAATTCCGACGTATCTCCTACCGAAAACGACGAAACGTCAACGAAAAACTGAACCCAAACGACATGTCGAAGAAGTTGAAATTGGTGAAGATCTACCGGTGTTAAAGAAATTGAAAATAAAATTCGAAAATGAAACGTGTAACGATGAAATTCAATCGCCAACAAGTTCAATATTATGCGTGAATTTATCATCGACTAATCAACAAACAGATAATGATGATGATGATGATGATGATATTATTTTTGTTGGCAGTTTTCAAAGTAAATCACCATCAAGTCCAAATTTCGAAGAACTCTTTCAAATAATTAATACCAATGAGTAATCAAACATGCATAAAACGAGCAAAACATAATAGACAAAAACAAATATTTTCTTGTTTTAAACAGTTTAGTTTTCCGTATAGAATTAAACGATTGTGTTTATCTATTTGTCTAGTCTTGTTCTACCAAGAAAAAAAAATCGAAATTTATCTGTATGCTTTGCTGTTTTTTCTTTCTCTTTCGTTCATTTTAATAACGTACTCATATACAGATTTCTATATTTGTGAATTTCTCGTTGTTGTTCGTTTTCTTCTTCTTATTTATCCACGAAATATAAATACGAGACGTTTACTAGAATGATTTTTACTGACTTGCGAATAATTATTGTTCGTCTTCTTTTTTTTTTTAAAAAATAATTAATCGAACAAATGCTGAAAGTAGAGAAAAGAAAGAAAATAAGAATCTTTCAATTCCTAAGTAAATAAACGTCAGGTAGATGCTCGATGAATTTGCGAAATTGTATTAAAATTTCGTCTCTGTTTACTTACTGCAGCTCGTCAAACAATTCACATGCGTAGTTTGCTTTTACCGAACGAGCACATTTTTTGAAAGACAAACATGAGTACCAAGGTTTGTGAAATTCAATTCGTTCGAAAACTAATCAAAAAGAAATTTTCTATAGGACATTTCGGGAACAGCATCTGAACGAACTGCTGCATTAACTAAATTGTATGGTGAACAACAGCGGCCACGTGTACGAAGACTTAAACCGTTATCAGCCAAATCTCATTTTAAAACTGCTACGAGACGGAGATCATTAACAAATACCAACCAAAACGTAGAAGATGACGATGATGTAATTCTCCCACCATTGTTGAATAAACAAGAATCAACTGAAACTAGCGTAACTTCAGAAAGTATTCCATCAATAGATTCACCGCCACCTGAACCAACTCCAATCCCTCGATATATAGATCAACCGAAACAAGTAGTCGAAAGTATTTCTATTGGAGACATTACGATCGACTTGAAAATGACTCCGAAATGGTTCGAACAAGAAGATCAACAAGAAGCTTTGAAGAATATTGTCTATCCAACACAAATGACTGATAAACGTTCATTTGATGCTATTGCTCGTTTTCGTTCGTTGATGAATGTAACCAACAATTTTCGAAAGAAAGCTATTAATTATCGAATGAAATCAACGGAAATGACAATTCTTCTTTTGAATCAATTTGTTCAACAACTTCAAGGTGATTTGAGTTTCTTGAAAAAACCAATTTCATTTGATAAATCCGCTCATCGAACAGCGTACGAAACAGCGTGTGGAATTGCTAATCTAGGTAATATACATCTTGTCACGACGAATTATATTCCTACAGCTCGATTTCAATTACAAACGAATTTAAACTACGAAAAAGATTTGGCCAAATCCGAAGATACAGTCAATAATTTCGTGGTTAGTCTTACTACGTCGATATCACAACAATTATCTTGTGAGAATAATTTTATACGAGTGATACAAATCGAAAAGGATGATGATGGTTTAGCAAAAGTTGATCTCGGTATTACTACGACTGAAAAAGAGCATACCGAACGTTTTGCAGATAATTTAGAAGTAAATATGAATTTCATATTTGAGCAAATCAAACTCTATGAGTTCTTATTATTGATATGAATAGGAATTAGCACAGACAGGTTTTCATCATAGTCAAACGTTAAAATGCATTAAAGCACGTAAATATTCTTATTCTTGGTCGCCAGCACTCAGTTATTTGCAATTGGAAACGCACGATTTCAATCCGAAACATAATTTTGACTATGACATCGACAGTTATCTTCCAGATGGTTTTCGAGGTGGTCATAGATATCACGTGCCAAGAGGATGGTATCGTCATGCATTGGATATCTCAAAAAAGTATCCTGGTGATGATGTTTGGCTTCGTTCAACGGATGAGCCTGGCGTTTGGCCCGTCGCCTATTATGGTACGCAGAGTGAAGCAGCTATTTATTCAATAGTTAACAATGGTTTTTCAAGCGAAATAGATCCGGGTAAAGAAGATTACTTTCGAGCTGAATCTGTTCGACAAGGAGGAGAAAAATTCGATAGGCCAGGTTTATATCTTTATACTAATTGTAAATATGGTGCTCATCCACGATTCACAAAAACATTCAGCGTTGGCACATCATCGAAACAAATCAAACGTTTTCGAATTGTGTTTCAATGTCGTGTTCAACCTGATAAATTTACTATTCATGAATGTCCTGTTACACGACAATATATTTGGCGTGTTGTCGATCCAACAGTTGTTCGTCCCTATGGCATCTTACTTTTGAAAAGAACGATTCCGAAACGTGAAGGCAATCAATCGGAATCTGATTACTAATTTTAATCAGATTACAATCTAAGACGTACGTTTATTAGTACATTCTACAATAAAAAAAGAAAGAAACCGATCGATTGAATTACATTTCTATATCATGTAACATTTCAATGACAAAAAAAACGAATGTTTCACTCTCGAATTCATCTATTTGTCCTTGTGATTAAAATCAAAATCTCGAATCAAGATAGCTGAATATATATTTGTCTAGACAATCAAAACAAAACAGTGTAATAGTAATAATTTATTCAAAGACTAACATCTATGCAAAAAAAAGAAAGAAAAATCTTTCGACACCTTTCATTTCTTTCTCTTTATCGATCGTGTTTCGTTTTTTTTCCTATATTACACGATTCGATGGACCAAAAAAAAAAGGCTAACCGAGCCTTTTGTGATTGATAGCGATACGAGAAAAAAACGCGAAATAGGTAACCAACAAAGCTCGAGGCTTCTTCTTCCTTCTTCTTGTTCTTCTCTTTGGTTTCTTTTTTCTTTTGTATGCATATCTGTATTCAATGAAATACAGCTTCACTCACGCACACACATACAACATACTCCGAAATCAAGTGGCGCAGTGAAAAGTTTATAAGCCAAAATAGACGCAACGTAAACGACATTAGCAAATATATATAAGGACACAAAAAAAACGGGAGAAAAGAAGAGAAAGGCAGCCCTATTAACTGTGCAAACATTCATATATTCATAATCGGATTCCGTAGCGCGGCAGCAACATTATAAAAAAAACGAGAAGACATTTTTCAAACAACAACAACAACAACAGTAGCAATCTAATACAGGTAGGACATGAAAGGATATATCAATCTGTACTTGAACGCTTAAAATTTTGTATGCGCAAGTAGATCATTTTCTCTTCCCTTGTAAAATTATACGAATACTTGATTAAGACTTCGAATTCTTTTAATCGAGGATATATGATGTAATGGATATCTACATAAAACAAACGATAGTCGTTTCTTTTTTTAATTGTTCGATATACATATATACGAATATATTCTCTTTTCATGTATCTGTTATCTTATCGTATTGTACTGACTGAACGAAAAAAGAACAAGAAAGAAAGACGGAGAAAGAGAGAGAGAAAAAATGGGTCAATGAGGCCAATCATATCAATCGATATCGGACAGGTGGGTAATAAAAACGATAGTGGAATTGTCTATATGTATTGTTAAGATTTGTGTATTTAACTTTGCCCGAGTTGTGCCGTTCATTTGTCTTCAATTTTCGTTCTTTCTCTTTCTTCTTATCCGACTTCTATCACTCATTTCTTCAAATAAAACTGTCTAGCAAAGTGCAAACGAACAGATATGTATACATTGAATGAAGAAGATGTTGAATTAAGTTCAAAACTTGACCAACATGATCTAAGTCTATCATTGTCGAGTGACGATCAACAACCATGGGTTTCAACATTCGATCGAGTTTTTCATTCCTATCAACGTTATAATGAACTTCGACGAAAAGACGATGCCATCAAGTAAACACTTCTAGAACAAAATTCTTTCCTCTTAAAAGGGCAGACATCTATTCGACCTTTTTTTTCCATTTCTCAATAGATATTAACGAGAAAAAAAAAAGAATCTTCTTCTATTTTTATGAATTAGTTCATCGCACGCACGTATGAAAACGAAAAAAACATAACGTGATGATAAATTGAGTTCATAGTTAAACTGATCGAAGGCCAATCATTTCTTTTTTCCTCTTTCAATGGTATCCAATTTCGAGATTTGAATATACTCTTCTCCTTCTCATCGATGTAATCCAATCCGAACTACTTCTCTATGTCTTCGTCAGTTTGCATATTGAATCAGTATTAAAAATGAGATCAATTTGAACATTTGAATTAGTTTCGTTGTCTTCTGTCTTTTTCTTTCTTTTTTTAACCACAGAATTTGAATAGAATAATCATTAAAATATCATAAATTGTTTTATGACACATACTTTCACTCTCTCATAAACTCGATACAACCGCAAAAAAAAAGAGAATTCACACTCATAAATGACGATTACATTCGGAGATTCTAATAGCAAGATGTTCTATACACTTGTCAATCTATTTTCCTATGCCGATTCGGAGTAAGTGTTCGAAAAAACGGGAAATATTTTGTTCGAAGAAAAAGAATCAATAAATATCAATATTCATTCGCTGGTCTATTTAGAGAACGTTTTAACGATTTACAAACAAAATTACAAGATCTTGAAGTTCGTCATCAATCACCAAGAGAATTCTATCGAACAGCAACTCCATCATCACGTGATAGTGGTATTCCTGTTCGTTCATCATCATCCTGTTGTTCATTAACATCCGAAAGTGCAAGTACACCGAAAAGTTTCCTTGAACTTCCGCTCGAACGAGCAATAACTCAATCACCACAAACGAGTGTTCTTCATTTTTATCTTCACCCACCAACGACATCAAATCATCAGCAACGACACGTTAGTGTTCATTTAGACGGCGAAGCTACAGGCATGTCATACATTCACGATACAATACCGAGCTATCAATCACAAGGACGTAATGTTCATTGGAACGATCAAAATCCATCTCAACAAAATTACTACAGTTCTGATTCGAATATAATTAAAACCAATGGTCAACGTATATCACTCAATGCGAGTTTACCGTACGATTCTAAACTTAATATACGTATTCATGCCGATCGAAAATCATCTGATAATAATATCAGTCAAGTCAAAGCTATAGCTACAGTTGAACCATTGGATAATCCTCAATATGAACAAGAATATTATAATTCAGTACAGAAAAATTATTTTGAACATTATTCAACAAATAATGATTTACAAACAACGATTAGTTCGCCTGTTCAACACCGAGAAAAATTACCACGACATCGACAAGTTTCTTTGCCAGTTTCGTTACCAGTTGATCAACGAATTTATTTGTATATTCAAAATGGTGAAGTTCTTGCAAGATGTTAATCAACGGAACTTGATTCATTTGAAATAAAGAAGGAGAAAAATACACATACATGAAATTATATGGACGGATAGACATTATTCTTCTTTCTTTTCATTTTTTTTTCAAATAAATATTATTATTAATTTTAATAAATATATGTTCTGTCCTCGTCAATAAACGTCCGTACTTAGTAATTTAATTCGATTATGACCGTGCGGAAAAGTGTACTCAATAAAATATGATTCATATCTTGATAATAATAATAAATAAACAAATGAATATTCTATAGTTTTTGTATGAAAAGAAAAAAATGAGAGAGAGAGAAACGTTATCTTCTTTCCTTACATCATTCTACTGAAATATATAGAAGATACCTGTATATAAATTTTACACTCTTTCGACATCAGTCACCACTTGTTTCATTTACTTCGTCAGTAAGACTTTTTATTTTAGAATCTTAAACAAATCTATAATGTTCAATAAATATATATTTCTCTTTGTGTCACTTGTGGCAACGGTATACATTTCAACAGCTGAAGGTTCTGTTGTATGTGCATGTTTTTGTTGTGCTGGTGATCCTGGATGTGATCCTATTCCTGAAGGTAATACAACTGCAGAAGCCTGTGGTGATGGACACCTATGTCGTATTGCTTGCGAAGCAGCTTTTCCATTCTCTTGTAATAATACTGATACAGGCCGTGTTTATGCAAATTGCACAGATACTACGACAACACCTATAACAACAGCAATAACTACTACAGGAGAATCGACGTCAACTACTACAGGGGAATCGACGTCAACTACAACACCGGTATCAACTACTACAGGTCCTACAACTAGTACAACAACCGGAACTACGCCACCAACAACAGTAACTGAAACGACAACATATCCAACACCATTTCCTACTACAAAAGATACAACGAAATCAAGTCCAACAACTACAACATTAACAACCGAGAGTACAACTCCAGAAAGTACTACAACTACGTCCGTTACAACACCCGAAGGCAGTACAACGATTACAACACCAGAAAGTACTACGTCAGTTACAACACCCGAAGGCAGTACAACGATTACAACACCAGAAAGTACTACAACTACATCAATTACAACGCCAGAAAGTACTACGCCAGTTACGACACCAGAAAGTACTACTACAAGTGAAACCACAGTAACAACACTAACAACAACCACTTCAGAACCTACAACGACGACAACGACAACAACGACAACAACCACCACCACCACCACAACAACAACGACAACGATAACAACCACAACAACACCACGTGGTGATGTCTCAAGAATTGGAGAAAATACAACATTAATGGCATTCATTATTTCATTCATTTATTTTATTAATAAAATGGTTCTCTAAAACAATTTTCAAATATTCTTGTTTTTCTTGTGTTTTTAAAGAAATATTCATAACTTTTATCTTCAAATAAACGTGCGAAAAAACTGTCAGTACTATGTTTATTGTTATCAACAGTCAAACAAAACAGAAAAAAAGAGAAAAATTCTTCTAACAAAATTATTATCTTTAATAATAAATAATATTGCAGATAAATAATAAAGTGCGTTTCTCAAGTATACTTCTGTAAACTTTATCCTATTATCAGTGCTCAAAATATCAAATCTTGTTTTCTTCTATTGCACGTATTTCGACAATGATGTCATGCATAAGATTCATGCACAACGTAATGCCTTATGGACCACTTTAAAAGTTAAACTGATAAGAATATGAATCAGTTCTCTGAATAAAAGAAAAAGAAGTTGTGATATATTTCTTGTTAATAAAATAAAGGAACGGTCTTATCTTCTATGTTTTTATCTTTATATTGTTGACAAAAAATTAAAAAGAAAAATGTTTTCGTTTTTCGTTTATCCTATTTTATTCATTCTATAGCTATTTCGTGGTATATAAATTCCGACTTCACTTCTTCTCACATCATTCTTAGATTACATTGTATACGTTGTCTGTTTCACCATGATGTCACAAAGAAATCTGCTATTTTTTATTACAATACTTGCGCTTACATATACACAAATAAAAGGCACTGAGATTTGTGAATGCTTCTGTTGTCATAGTGGTGTCTGTCCACCAACGCCGACCGGTACCATTCCATTAGTGCCCTGCGACCAAATCACTTGTACGAATAATTGTGAAAATGAATTTCCGGAGTGTGAAACAGGTGGAGCAGGTGAAATGCAAGGAGTATGTGCGGTGCAAACAACAACTATTATTCCAACCAGTACTAGCACAGAATCGTCAACCATCACAACTACCGTCTCAACAACAACAACTTCAACCACTACACCTTCAACAATTTGGCCAACAACATCAAGTAGCACACCAGCGTCAACAACAACTACTGTAGCACCTTCAACGACTACTGTAGTACCAACAACAACTACTGAAGCACCAACAACAACTACTGTAGCACCTTCAACGACTACTGTAGCACCAACAACAACTACTGAAGCACCAACAACAAGTACTGTAGCACCCTCAACAACTACTGTAGCACCTTCAACAACTACTGAAGCACCAACAACAACTACTGTAGCACCTTCAACGACTACTGTAGCACCAACAACAAGTACTGTGGTACCAACAACCACTACGGAAGCACCAACAACCACTACTGAAGCACCAACAACCACTACTGAAGCACCAACAACAACTACTGAAGCACCAACAACAACTACTGAAGCACCAACAACCACTCCAGAACCAACAACAACAACAACCACGACGACCGTGACAACACCAAGCGGAGCCACTACTACGAGTTCTGGTACTATGACAGCTATAGTCACTACAACCCCGACCACAACTACAACTGAACCAACAACCACGACGATCACAACTACAACTGAACCAACAACCACGACGATCACAACTACAACTGAACCAACAACCACGACGATCACAACTACAACTGAACCAACAACCACGACCACTCCAATACCGACTACCACTGAACCAGCAACTACGACGACTACGACATTAGCACCAACAACTACTACTCCAGCAGTTTCAACCACAACAATTCCACCAACAACTACTACTCCAGCAGTTTCAACCACAACAATTCCACCAACAACTACTACTCCTGCAGTTTCAACCACAACAATTCCACCAACAACTACTACTCCAGGAGGCTCAACCACTACAATTCCATCAACAACAACAACAACCCCAGGAGGTTCAACCACTATGGTTCCACCAACAACTACTACTCCAGGAGGCTCAACCACCACAGTTCCACCAACAACTACTACTCCAGGAGCCTCAACCACTACAAGTTCCACCAACAACTACTACTCCAGGAGGCTCAACCACCACAGTTCCACCAACAACTACTACTCCAGGAGGTTCAACCACTATAGTTCCACCAACAACTACTACTCCAGGAGGCTCAACCACCACAGTTCCACCAACAACTACTACTCCAGGAGGCTCAACCACTACAATTCCATCAACAACAACAACCCCAGGAGGCTCAACCACCACAGTTCCACCAACAACTACTACTCCAGTAGTTTCAACCACAACAATCCCAACAACAACAACCCCAGGAGGTCCAACTACCACAATCCCAACAACAACAACCCCAGGAGGTCCAACTACCACAATCCCAACAACAACAACTACTATAACGACGACGACTACAACTACAACGACAACTACAACGACAACTACAACGACAACAACAACGATATCAACGACTACACCACATCCACATGGTGGTAGCCTGATGGTTCAACAAAGTGTTTCACTTGTTGCCTCAATTGTTTCATTTGTTTTTGTGCTAAGAAAAATCATGCTATGAGATGATGTGATGATTTAATTGATGTTTTTTTTTGCTTTAGTATACATCCGAGAAATTTTTCTGAAGCAACGCTCGATGTTCGATTTCTTTACAAAATAAATAATTTTATACATTTCCTATAATAAGCAGTCTGTTCAACACATTTTCAACTACAGAAATAAAATAAATAAATTCCAATTTATTCAATTCGTTTCTCGATTACAGTAAATTCATTTGCAATCAATACTTTTCGACATGTTCTATTCGGCATTTTCATATTCAATTGCCACATTAACGCCGTATTATGATAATAAACAAATGATGCATGTAATTCTGCGGCACCATGTACATTATGATTATAGGAAAATTTTAAATAAGTTATTTTAATTGCTTTATCAATAAGTAACAAACATATTGTTTGAATATTTGCATCACCAATACGATAATGATAAAATGCATGAGAATTAACTAATTGTTGTAGATATTCTTTAATAATCGTATGTTCATACATGAGATTTAGACGCATGAGAAAAAAATTATTATAAACAGCTAAACCATCATAACCATTCGGCTCATTTAAATTCGTACATAAACTCATCACACATCCACGTCGAGTTTGATTCGATGGTAGAAATTGCCGAAGATTTTCTTTAAGAAAATCTAATCCATTATTATCATGATAAACAATTCGAAAGCCATAATCAAATTGATTTCGATGAAATTCTTCGAATAGATCTCGTTGTGTTGAATTAATCAAATAGGAATCATCGTCGAATCTCATGACATAATCGCATTGTTCTCGAAGAATCGTATATTTAAACCAAATATCATACGACCAAAATTGACACATTTGTGAATAACCCGAACGATTCGTTGGAATCGAATAATTAAAAACAATTTCGACAAATTGAATATTTAATCTTACTGAACAAGAGAGAATTTGTTCTTTTATGCGATTTTCTAATGTGGGCTCATGAAATAAATAGATCGGATATTGATCGATATTATCGAAATACAGTCGAAGTGAATTGAGCATATTCAATAATCGATTTAAACCGACTATTGGATCACTTCGAATCAATGAAATAATACATCCACGATAGGATTGACTTTGCGGTTGAGGAATTGAAATATTGTCTTTCAATGATTTCGTTTCATAGAATATCACGAAGATAAACGAGAGAAAACATACGAAAGTCACTAATCGATATCTACGAATCATTTTCAATGTCAATCGAAGAAGAAGAAAAAAAGTTTTACTGTTAAGGTAAATAAAAGTGACGAAATGTGCGATGCATTTTCTTTTTTTTTCTGATGTTAAGTAAATAAACTCTCTGTCCAATCGATTAAAGTTTTTAGGTTTTTTTTTATTCCAAAGAGAAAAAAAACAACAGACAACAACGTCCACCGGCCGAAAAAAAAATAAAGTTAATTCAACAAAATTCACGAGAGAAAATGAGAGAAACGGAAGACAAATTTTTACAAAATATTTCACATGAACAATCGTTTATTAATGTCCTTTGAATCCTTTTGTTCTTTCATTATCGAGTGTAAGTTTTGTTTCATTAAAATCTACGCGTCCATTTCTTGTTGAATAATCATCATCATCATCCTCATCAGCCGATTGATTATCGAAATTAATCTCTTCGACATCCATCGATGTTGGCAATATTCGATATAAACGTTTTCTTTGCCATTTCTTACTCGTATACAAAATAAAGAGAAATAAGACTAATAAACAACATGAACCAAGAAAGAAATAATATAAATATGAGAATACGTAATGTTTTATCGTGTAAAATAAACTTAATGGAAAGACAATTTCACTTATTGTTATTGCAATTAGAATCATACGAAGTAATGTTTCATTTAAACTTAAATCACGTTCAATCCAAAAGAGAATTAATGTTGGTATCGACGCAATTAGCAAGCCGAAGAGAAAGAAAATCAAATAGAACATTTGAATCGATTGTTTGAGAGAAGTATTCGGTTGAAATAAATGAGAAAAATTTAATGTCGAACAAAGTATAACGAAGAATATCAAACGAATAAGTATACACAATTTAATTGATATTAATTGAAATTTATCTGATTGTTTTTTCGTTCGATTTGTTATACGTGTATTAAATAGAAAACAACCGTAATCAATTAAAATATCAATTAAACGACCGAATAATAAACCCAAAAAGAATAGGAATTGAATTAATAAACATTGATAATCTTCGAATTGTAGTCGTTGACCAAAGATATATGTTAAGTAGATCGATGAATGTTCAATACCCGATAGAATAAAATAGAATAGAATCAAAAGGAAAACAAATTTTAATGACGCTCGATCGGATAGTAATGATAGACGTGTATTTGATTGTTGTATTGTTCGATGAGAATTACCAAAGAATAATGATAAGGGATTGAGTGAGACTGATTTTGATGTTGTTGAGGGTGCATTGGCACCTTCGCCACGCATAGCTAATACGGAATAAGATATTCCCAAGATGAAAAATACAAATGAAAGAAAAAAATAGATTAAATTTATTGATGTAATCGATTCGATAAACGAATGAAGTTTTTTAATGAAGAGATTTCCCGAATAATCATCGATATTAGATTCAGCCATCGAGGGTTTAGTTCGATGAGTAGTTCGACGTGTTGTTGTTGTTGTTGTTGTGGTCGTAGTTGTAGTAGTAGTAGT